>ULYM01028641.1_pt1 | contig 19692 bp, 22 predicted proteins | sample 1962141 | NCBI WGS metagenome assembly ULYM01 (sample SAMEA4835862, study PRJEB28245) | human gut metagenome | biome: gut microbiome; material: fecal sample | place: Denmark | collected 2008
CCTTAACTCCTTTAACTTCCTGATATGCGAAAGTTCAGTTATTCATGATTACAGCTCTTCGATCCAGCCGAACAGAGCGTGAGCATCCAAGCAAGGACATTCCTTAGGCGTGGTGCCGGGCAAATCACGATGCCCCACGATTTTCGCCTTCGGAAACAGACGGTGAAGACGAGTCAGCACATCAACGATTCTTTCCGTCTGCTCAGGCGTGCGAGTATCACAAGGCTGCGCATGCTCATTCAGTCCACCCTCGTAGCAGATACCGATAGAACAACGGTTGAAAGGTCTCGCATGCGCCCCCACTTCGAGCAGGAAGCGATGTTGCGTCATGGTACCATTCTTGCGGATGTAGAAGTGGTAGCCCACATCATAGAAACCACGGCTCTTATGGTCGCGTCGAAGTTGTTCCACACTATAGTCTTGGTTGCATCGAGTAGCCGAGCAGTGCAAGACCAAAAACTTCACGGAGTCGGCATTCATCATCAGTTTGCCGCCCTCCACTCTGGCGAGGAGTGTGCGTTCATTACGCACCAGCTCCTCCCCAATCGATAAAGGAAACCTTTCTTGAATCATTTTTGATGAATTAAGAGAGTTAAGAAGTTAAGACAACACCTTTGTGGGTGCAAAACATTAAAAGAGAGCACTTGTGCACGAGCTTACGCCCAGTGCGGTCAGCGCAGCGATGATAGCCTGTACAACAGCATTCATGATAGATACCCAAGAAATCTTCTTGGAACCATTGTTGAAATTTTCATTTTGATTATTCATATGCATTTGATTTTTAAATTAAAATAGTGTAGTTTGTGCCTGCGCCCGATCGCACTCGGGCGCAGTGCATTCCTCATTCGGGATTATTCACCATCTCCGGTGCCTTCGGTTCCCTCAGTTCCGCTGTTCTCACCGCCTGCTGGAGTGTTGCCACCAGAAGGGGTGTTTCCGCCTGAAGGATTGTTGCCACCTGAAGGAGTGTTACCACCTGAAGGGGTATTGCCACCTGAAGGCTTTTTGTCGCCATTCGGGTCGTTATCTTCGCTGTACTTCACGAGGCTGATGCGATTAGGAATCAGGTCGTAGGTACGCTTGCCATTGTGATCCACGGAGAACGAAGGACGGAAGCCTGGCATAATACTCTTCACCAAGTTGGCATTCGCCTTCTTAGGTTCCGACACCGCCTTGTTGGTGATGAAGCGGAGATAAAGAGTACCGAAACCAAGAAGCTCGATGTTGTAACCCTTGGCAAGGTTCTCCACCACATAGTAGGCATAGCGGTCGAGTACCGCCTTCACATCAGCCGTGGTTGCAGTAGATTCCGTAGAGATCTGCTTAGCCACCTCTTCGGTAGTCAATGTACCGTAACTTACAGGACGTACAGAATAAACGGTTTGTCCCTTTTTCTCACCCATGTTCATGGTCTTCTTGACCACTTTGTAACTTTTACTCATAGTTTTAAAAATTTAAAATGTAAATACTATAATGATTGCAATTTCTTAATTGCGATTGCAAAGGTACAACATTCGCAAAGCCTCCTGTCCGTTTCTGTCTGGGAGCGTCAGGAAGCTTCCCGAAATGCCCTTTTCACTCCTTTTCTTTATAGATCGATAGCCAATTTCTCGCAGATAAACTTGACTGCGGCAGGAGGAAGAAGTCTCGTGGAAGGATAGACCCCCATACGGGCAAGTTCCTCATCGAAGGGTTTTGTCCATCGTCTAAAAGTCTTGGAAGTGATACCGGCGTAAACAGCCAGCTCAAATTTGTACATTGCTTTCATTTCTTTATACCTTATTTATATATGTAACACATATCAGATATAGCTTTTGATGCATCAGTTGCTTTCTGAATTCGTTGGCAAAGATAGATGGAAAATAGGGCATACCAAAAGGCGTTCATAAGCGTTTACTTCACGTTCATCTTTGTTCATTGCACATTCAACATCAGCGGCGGCAATGTCCAGATATTGCCCAATGCTACCCAAGGCATCCAAAACTTCTATGGCGACCAGTTCGCAGAGGAAAATATTGGGGAGTAAAGAAAAACCGCTCACATTGGTAGTGCTTGGTGCAGGAGTAGATGCTACAATGGGACTTCCGACATCAGCAGACCTCATACCACGTATAGTCGATTATTTGGCGACCGATGAAGGCATAAAGCTTGATGCCATCTTACGAAAGGTAATAGGCCGAGTACATTTCCACTTCGACAAGTTTGTGAGTACAGCCGTTGATCGATTGGCTAAGGATTTGGACAAGGAAATTGTATCAATTTGTCACAATATCAATGATGAACTTGATAATAATAAGAGTCTTGATGAGACACAACGTAAATTGGGTATGCTTATCGTTCGACTGTTCAAGAAAGTCTTGGATTTCAAGAAAGGAGCAGAAATAGATACCGAGACGATGAACTTGATAGAAGAGGTGTTTGATACGGTCGTAAAGGATGACAGCATCATAGATTTGAGTCATCTCAACTATACCGACACATTCAAGAACATCATAGTTGAGATTCTTCAGAAGAGCATCCATGAGTCGAACAATCCCTTCATTTCTGCCACCGATGAAGATGCGTCCTGTCATATCCAAGCATTATATAGACACATGGTATCATGCTTCCCAGATGGTGCTACGTGCCAACACAATAATCATTCTTGGCTATTCATTTTCATCTGCCGACAACTATTTCTGTGATATGTTGCGCGAGAACCGTGATGCACAAATCATCATCATCGACAAGAATCTGGAGGCGATAAGTCGTAATGTATGTCGTGTACTCCAGTTGGATGCCAATCGTTATTCGAAGCAAATAAAAGATGGAAACGAGATACGCAAATACAACAATCGAGTGACCATTATCGGTGCTGATTTATTGACAGTAGAATTAGCTACCTACCTTTCTTCTCCTTCCATTTCAAAGAAAATGGGGCAAAATGAAGATAAAAGAACCATCTGATCACCCTCTTCAGTGTGATGGGCGAGGATAGTTATAGAAAACATTGAAATAATGTGAAAAGTTTTGGAAGATACGAAGAAATATCCTATTTTTGTGAAATAAAAGCAACCAGCTATGTGTAAAATCTCAGAATCAACAAAAGATAAGCTCGGCAATACCTTGATTTATATGGCAGAACGAGTGGCAGACCTTAGTAAGACCAAGGCCTTGAAATTGCTGTATTTAATGGAAGAGCGAATGGTCCTGAAATATCATGTTCCTTTTCTTGGCATACCTTATGAAGTATGGCAGGCAGGCCCCGTAGCCAAGGATGTTTTCATAGACTTGTCGGATGGACCTTATCTATTGAAAGACTATATTAAGACAGATTTGGTTTGTTCCGCAACTTATCTTGTAGCCGTCAAACCATTCTGTGATGATGAGTTTTCAGAATGTGAGATTGCGATGATGGATGACATATTGAATAAGTATGGCAAGATGACAGCTGCGGATTTGGTTAATGAAACCCATAAAAAAGGCACGCTGTGGTATCAGGAGGCAAGTCAAAATGGATTATTGGAAGCATTTCAAAATCATGAATGCAACAACTCTGACTTGAAGATAGATTTCACGAAAGCGATGGCACCATGTGCAGCCGAGTATTATCAGGAAAGTCTTGATGTTCATCAGACAGCCAATCTTTTAAACATCAATGCTCATGTTTGAGAAAGGTAATCTTTTGCTGTTTCGGCCATTTGTTTTCAAAAATGGAGCTATGCCCAAGGATAAGTTTTTCTTGGTACTGGAGAATATTGATGGCAATTTGTTGTTGGCAAGCCTCCCCACTTCAAAGGATCATGTGCCATCAGATGTGGAAGTAAAGCATGGCTGCTTGGACTTGGCTGAGCGTTTTGTGAATGTCTTTGTCTTTCTGTCTGGTGAGGAGATTCTTTGTAAAGCAAATGGTGAACGTTTTTCTTTCTCGAAGAATACTTTCGTATATGGGGCGAACCTGGATATGTATAACATTTCTCAGTTTGAATTACAAGAACGGTTATCTCAGACAAATATTGAGTTAATAGGAAGTCTTGATGCTGCCTTGTTCGAAGAACTCAAGAATTGTCTATCCAATAGCAAGATGGTAAAGAATAAATACCGCAAGATTCTAAAATAGATGGGTAAAAACTATATAGTCATGTTACTATGTAGAAAAATCCGATGAGTTGAAGGAGTGCGCTTAGTCAATCCTTCACCCTAAAAGATAATGCAAATGAGCGTAATGAAAGCTGGCTTTCTAATTGCCGAGTGTAGCTTATCTTCTGCAAAACGATAATAAAATAACTTTTTTCAAAAAACAATACGCGTAACTGCTTGTAATATAGTTAGGACGCTGTATTGGTGATATACAGAAAGACATACAGAGAGTATTGGAGTATATCATGAAATAAAAGTTAAAAAACAAAGAAAAGAGGTCGGATTTTATATAATATCAACAAAAAGTAGTATATTTGCAATCTAAAGCAAGAAGTATGCATATATTAAATAACCATACACGAAAGTCTTTGAGTCGAAGACTTGGTAAGTCTTATGATGAGATGTTGCAGATGAGTGCGGAAGATTTGGATGCCCTCATCGAAAAGCGTATTGGCAAAAAGCTAACTCCTGCTTTTTCTTTGAAGAACATGGTAAATCGTGGCTCTGTCTATCTGTTTTTCAAGCGTTTAGTTTCGCAGAACGACATAGATAGGCAGTTGGCTAAAATCTAAAAATATTTGGCATGGAGAATAATGTACGAATAACAGCACTTTATCAAGACTATAACACTGTCATCAAGCCATTAATAGCAGAGGTGGAAGCAAGAACAGAACAATTTCCATTGCCTTTGTTCAATGAGATTCGGGCCTTGCATGACCATATAGCACGTTGTTATTCCGACAATATTTCTTCACAACAGATAGACTCTGAGATTCACAAGGCAGAACGTCATGTCATAAGAATTATGCTTGATTGCTACAAGTGTCTGAATTTGTCGTTGCATGATGCAGTTTTGCTTTTTGAAAGACAAACCAAGCATATCGATTTGACAGTTCTTCAGAATGGAACCTTTTATACAAAGTATAAGTCTCTTCGTACGAAAGCGATTCAAACCGTGCGAAAGGCAAAGTCCTTGGAGGCATTGGATTCCTATGCAGCTCTTGATACTTTTCAAGAAGCTTTCAATGTGTATTGCGATTTGGAAAATATAATAGATGAGGTAACTCCCGATTTACATTGGGCACGTGTCCGCTTCTCTGTGCGCAGAGTGTTGCAAGTGCTGTTGTGGATTTTGAGTGCTGTTGCTTCTGGATTTGTATCGATATTATTGGCTGACTTTTTCTGATTTCTTTGTTTTAGTAACAGTTAAAAAATAACTTGGTACAAAATTGCTAAGCAGATTTGCACCTAACGACATAGTTCCACTTAGGCAATTGTTTATCAAATCTGATTCGCTTTTGTCTTTCGGATACATATGATTCGTCAAGCGTTCTTTGCGACCACCACCTGCAATACGGACTGTTCCCGAAGAAAGATTGGTCTTTCCGTTTAACTCGCGAATGCCCCTATAGATGGTGTTCTTTGATATGTGAATAGAGGCACACACGGCCGCCACACCATGTTTGCCTATGTTGATAGCTCTTGTAGCACAATATAGCCGACGCTGGCGCTCGTCTAATTGCTGGATGTATGTCAAGTCGGTCTCTGAAAAGACTTCTGTTAGAATCTTTGTATTCATTATAACTGCCTGGAAATCAGTTGTAAAGATACAAATTTTCTAGCAGATTAAAGAATGTAAACAGCTAATAATCAATAAGCTAAAAAGAAATTACGACAAAGAAGGTTTAAAGTAAATATGAAGCAAAGGAAGAGCTTGGAACTCTATCCTTTAACCATGTGTTACTTCATAAAAAGGACACAAAAATGTACCAAGTTATTTTTTAATCATTACTTAATATAAAATTAGTATAAAACATATGCCCTATAGTAATGTAGGACGATAATAATTTAGGGATGCTAGCAAATTGGTCAAAACAAACCTAACGATTTGATTGTCAGTGTTATAAAAAAATGTATCTTTGCATAAAACAACATAGTAACTTCATTCTCGCAGAAAGGCAGGAAGTTAGAAACCACATTCTCTGTCTGCATGGTCAAGAAAGAACTTGCCCGTGTACGAGCCACAGCAATGGAAGGAACCTTTGGAACGCAGAAGGAAAATTACGGACTTAAGCGGATAAACAATCGAATCAAGAAGACGGACATCCTGATCATCTTCTTCTGCATCCACACGGCTAATGCAGTACAACTGGCAAGGAGAATTGCGAAAGTGGAACTCCGTCAGGTTGCTTAACCTCGTATAGCATTATCCTCTATACAAGGGACAACTATGCCCAGACAAAACAAAAATCGACTCAAATTACGATAAAACTACAGAAATAAGCAGACGAGGGCAACCTCAGAAGGCATACACTCGTCTATAGATATTGAATTCTTAGAATTAAACGACAAACTCTAATATAAAAGAAAAATGTTTCTAAGCAAAATAACAGTACAGAACTTCCGTCTACTTAAAGATTTCTCTGTAGATTTGGAACAAGAGCTATCCCTTATCATTGGAAAAAACAATTCAGGTAAGACATCGCTCTTGTATCTTTTGGATAAAATATTCCATTGGAGAGATAAAGGCGGTTGCATCCATCTAGATGATTTCAATCTTGACTACAAGAAATCATTGGTTGACATGTTGACCAAAGATGAAGATATCAATGAGGATGATTACCAAGAAGATGGCGTTAGACTTCGATTATATATAAAGTATAATGACGAGGATGACTTGTCAAATGTCGGTCTAATCATGATGGATTTAGACGAGAATAACTATTATGTCGTTCTCGGGTATGACTATGTACTCCCTTATGAAGCTTATTACAGACTCCGAGAAAAAGCAAAAGCCAATGCAACAAAACATGGAACGGATATATGTGAGGAAGTTGAAAATCTTTTAGATAAAAATATAGCCAACTATTTTGTGCTACGCAGAAAATCTGTTGCATACGATTCGACAACCAATAAAACTAATGAGAATGATTATATTGACTTGAAGAATCGACCTCAATTTCATGAAGATGCCTTGATTTCCATTGGTTATATAGACGCAAAGCGTCAAGTAGCCAATAAGGAAAATGATAAGACTTTGTCTTTGCAGACTGCCGAACTTTTTGAACAGTTGAAATCTGAAGACAACGAAGAAGCACTTGACAATTTCATACAAACGATTTCTGACTCAGACAAGAAGTTAGGAGTTGTATATAGTGAAATGTTTAGTACCGTTCTTGGAAAAGTGGAAGAAATGGGTGGCGTTAAGCCGAAGGAAACAAAGCTTATGGTTACTTCTTCCCTAAAGCAGCAGAACCTTCTAAAAGGAAATACCAAGGTTGTTTATGAACATACAGGAACCCAATTGCCAGAAGACCATAACGGATTGGGATATATGAATTTGATTTCTATGATATTCCAAATTGAAATCATTCGTCAAATCTTTATGAAAGGGCGTAATGGAAAGATGGCAGACATTAATCTGCTCATCATAGAAGAACCCGAAGCTCATACGCATCCGCAGATGCAATACATATTCATCAAGAACATCAAGAAATTGCTGAATGCGCCATTGACAACAAAAGACGAATCTAGACAAATTCAGTCTATTATCAGCACCCATTCTTCTCATATTGTATCAGAAAGTGAGTTCAGTGAAATAAAATACATGAGAAGAACAGGAAATGAGGTGACAGCAAAGAACTTGAAAGACTTGCAGAAAGAGTATGATAACGATGAACAGCAATGGTATACATTTCTGAAACATTATCTGACACTCAGCAGAAGCGAATTGTTCTTTGCCGACAAAGCAATATTCATAGAAGGAGACACAGAGCGCATACTTCTACCGATTTTAATGAAGAAGTTAGACCAAGAAGAGCTGTGTGATGAAGATAAAAATGAGCTACCACTCTGCAAACAGAATATTTCTATCATAGAGGTAGGTGCCTATTCGCACATCTTTGGAAAATTCATCAACTTCATAGGATTAGAAAAGGCTGTTGTATTTACAGACTTGGATGTTGGACATAAAATAAATGGCAAAGGTCATATCCTTAAAACAAAATATGTTGACTCTGATGCAATGCTGACATCCAACAATGCCCTGAAAGAATATTTTAAGAAATTGAAAGATGGTAATGATTTGAAAGTAAACAAATTGCTCTCGTTGACAGATAATCAAAAAGTATTCACTTGGAATGCAGTAGAATCCCAATGGAAGCAAGATGAGAATGGAAATATGAGAGTTTGTTTTCAAATGAAAGAAAACAACTACCAAGCAAGAACATTTGAAGATAATTTCTTTGCTATCAATAAGGAATTCTTGCAGAACAACAAATCGAAAATTCGAGGTTTGAATGAAGGAAAATTAAATGATTTCTTAGATACGACCAAAGATGTAGATGCCTATGAATTGGCAGAAAATGGCATAGAAAGCAAGGCAACTTTTGCGGTTGAGATAATATACAACAGCAAGAAAGATGGTAACAAGGAATTCTGTGGCTGGAATATTCCACAATACATAAAGGATGGACTCTTATGGATCAGGAAGTAGAGAAAATCATCGACCATATAGAAAAAGGAGAAAATTTTCTCCTTAGCGGTGGTGCAGGTAGCGGAAAAACTTATTCTTTGGTGCAAGTCATACGTGAGGTCATCGCAAGACATCCGTCAAGCAAAATCGCCTGTATGACCTATACCAATGCTTCCGTCCATGAGATAGAGCGACGAGTTGACCATTCCAATCTTAACGTTTCGACTATTCATGATTTTCTGTGGGATAACATCAAAAACTTTCAACGTGAGCTTAAAGCTACGTTAATAGAAATGCTGAACACAGAAGATTCTGGAATATCATTAAATGGATATGAAGGAGAAGTTCTATCAAATTTCTTCGACAAAGATAGAGAACCAGACTTTGCCATACAATACAAAGAATACCTAAAGCTTCAAGACGGCATTATCTCACATGATGAAGTATTGAAACTTTCGGAAAGGATTTTTTTCAAATATCCCAAGATTGTGTCTTTCGTTAAGTCGAGATACCCTTTTGTCTTTATAGACGAGTATCAAGACACCAATCCGCTTATTGTCAAAATACTGTTGGAATACTTTCCAAAAGTTAGCAAAAAATGTGTTGTGGGTTTCTTTGGAGATTCCATGCAAGCCATTTATGATGATGGGGTGGGTAATATTGACAGCTATCTTATGACTGATGAGAATCCAGATGGTTGTGTGTACGAGGTACAAAAGAAGCAAAACCGGAGATGCCCTCTGTCTGTTATTACTTTAGCAAACTTTCTTCGTTTGGACAGTTTGCGCCAAGAGCCTTCCACAGACTTGAAAGCTCCTAATATGACAGTAGATGGACATGTAAAAGAAGGTACTATCTTATTTTATTATTCCGATGAAGACAAAACTGATGTTTTGAAAGAAAAACTCACAAGCGAATTTGGATGGAATTTTTCAGACACGGGAAACACAAAGGAACTACGGTTGACTCATAATCTGATAGCCAATGAAGCTGGATTTGAAACCTTGATGCGGATACATGACTCGGATAAAATTATAGAATATGGCAAAAGAATAAGGGACTATGCCAAAATGAAGGGTGTCCTTGATGACATTAAGCCTCAAATATTGGAAGAATCAATAAAAATATTGTCTTCAAGATTTCCTGATGACAAAAAGAAATGGTCACCTACCAAATCGCAACAGGATTTCATTAATACAAATTCGGCTCTTTATGCAGAAGCATTGACTATGCCATTTGAAAGCATTGCGTGTTATATAGATAAAGACCAATTGTTGGATGATAAATCCGAAGAGGATGCAGGCAAGGGGACTGGTTCAAAGTTATCTCCGCTCAATCTTCATTTGCACAAGATAGAACATTGTATTCAGTTGTATCTTAACAAAGATTATAATGAGTTCATGCGCTTTACAAGTACAAAACAGATAACAAGGGCAAGGCAGAAAAAGGAACTTCGAGAAGGAATAGACAGAATTGTCAACTCATATAATGATATGACTATTTCAGAAGTCATTGATTTAGCTGACAGTTTGGGTATTTGCGTTAAAGACGACAAACTAAACTCTTATATTGAAAACAATCCCTATCTCTGGTTACGAATAAAAGAGGTTAGTTACAAGGAGGCAAGAAACGTTTACGACTACCGTATGGGAAACAAACCTTTTTCTACGCAGCACAAGACAAAAGGATTGGAATACAACAATGTGTTGGTGATATTAAAATCTAATTGGTCTAACTATGATTTTGCCTCCTTGTTTTATGATAATGGCAAAAAAGCATCCATCGTACAGCGAACAAAGAAACTTTTCTATGTTTGCTGTACAAGAGCGAAGGAATGCTTGGTCGTTTATTATCCCTCGGCATCCAATCAAGTAGTAGAAGGTGCAAAAAAAATGTTTGGGGAAGGAAATATCTATAAAGTATAATCACTGCTGTCCCGTTTAGAAATCTTCCGGTCCGAATAGGCTCGGCATATAGTAATCGGTTGACTCTTTCTCGGGAACAGTCTTGTTAAATAATTCATTAATTGGGGGTTTATCCGTAAGGAACAACCCGACGTTCTTTGAAATTGTGTGTAAAGATTGATTCATGTGCATCTTCTTTTTGGTTAGAGCCAATAGAAGATATGTACAAACGGCAATCCAAATCTGAAGATAGATAGCATTCTCAGATGTTCCATAGAAGGATTTAATGTGCAAGTGTTGCTTGAACCATTTGAAGAAAAGCTCCACATTCCATCTTTCCCTATAAAGTTCAGAGATTGTAAGCGCTTCGTACTCCATGTTGTTTGTGAGAAATCGATAGACATTGTTGGTCGCATAACCTTCATAGGTAACCATCCTTATTTCTTCTGGATACCATTGTGATGTACGTAGACCTGTGAGTTTAATTTTCTCATCTGCAATGACACCTGTAGATTTGTCTACTTCACAGCAGGCGGTAATATCAAAACGCATATTGTCCTTTGCCCGAGTTACGAAAAATGCATTCTTTTCATGAATGAGGTAGAATAAGCGATAGAAATCAATGTATCCCTTGTCCATCAAGTATATAGCAGATGGTTCTATATAAAGATAATCCAATGCTTTTACATCATGAACTGATGCTTCGGTTAGATAAACAGATACTGGTAGGTTACCTCTCAAATCTAATAATGTATGTATTTTGATACCTCCTTTATGCTTACGGAACTTAGCCCAAGGGCAAAGTTTAAGACAAAGGCTGATGGTGCTGCTGTCAAAAACATAAACCATGTTATCAAGATCAAGGCGAAAGTCATCCTTTGCATAGAGAGGGCGAACCTTCTTGACAAGAACTTGAGCGAAATCAGCATAGATTCTCCAGTCTCTTTTCTCATTAGCCTTGGCAAGTATGTTACGAGGAACAGCATAGCTGATACCGCAATGATATAGTCTGCTTGACAATGCCGTTAGACAATTTTCAATATCTCTCAGGCTACCACGATTAGTTAGCTGAGCATAGCTCATCACAAGAAACGGATCCTTGCAAGTAAAGTTCCTTGATCGGTAGTTGCCCTTGTATCGGTCAACACAAGCCTTGAATTCTCGTTCTGGGATATTTGACATGATTTGAGAGAATATTGTTTTTCCGTTGTTCATCGCACGCTTCTTTGTAGTTGTGTGCAAAGATACTAAATCAAATCGAATACACGATTTTAAGCGAATAACTGATTGATTATAAATAAATTAAATAAATATCGTCTCGTTTTAACGGGACACTAGTGCTTATAACTATGAACCAAAAAGACAGAATTGAAAGAAGACGAACCACTTGGAATGTGATCAACATTAAGGCAAGAGTAAACCAAACACCATTGCATTATGTTGAAGCATTTCGTCAAATCAAGGAGCAAGATCCTTTGGTGGAAGTCTATGGCAAAAAATGTATTAGCATACGTTCTTTGCAGGAAAGTGAACTTTTGGAAAATGATAACACTCCAAAATGGATGCAACTTTGTATAACTCATTATACTATAGTGGATCCTTCTGCTTTCTATAATATCCGAGAACATAAGGATGTAAAGATGGCTTGGAATACAGATATTGTTGCTAATATGCATGAAGCAGAATTGTACTTTATTCCATCTGTTCATAAGTTGGCTGTAAAGCGAAATGCTAAGATTAGCCTCAACAATGTTTTGAAGTATTTGGAAGGAGCATTAAATGCGATAGAGCCAGAAGGCTTTGATGTATCGGTTGTTCTAGATCATGATATGATAATGCGCATATTAAATGCGCATGCGATATATAGCTTTGAGGCAAATGTTACATATTCTAATCCTGGACATACCTCTGGCTTTTCAAGACTGTTTGAGGATAATGTCCGAGAAATGAATCCAAATAAGTTTTCCATTTCTGCAGTAGGAACGAAGGATAATCCTTTGGTTAATAATGAAGATGGAATTATAGAAGCAGCAACATCTTTAGCCGAAGAAAACGGTTCTGTAAAAGCATTGATTGTAGAGCAAGAAGGTGGCGATAGAGTAAGAATTGATAGTAAAGAACATCCACGTGTCATGGTAATACCGCAAATTGTTAATGGTTTGTGCTCTACTGTTTATCATGCCATTATTGATGCTTTTCGTCATCATGAAAGCTAAAAGAAAGTCCATATTTGGATGGGGTAATGTCTTTGCAAATTATCATTTTGGGGATTTCATGCAAGATGCTTGGCTACCTTTGACTGTAGCTTCTATCCTCTTAATAGTTGCGCAAGTTAATGATGTAAATTTGTTTGAGCAATTAGAAAATGTTTTAGACATAGGTATTGCAATAATTCCAAGTATGGTGGCGTTGATAGTAGCTGCATATACAATTATGTTTTCTTTTATTCTGGGTGAAAAAGTTTCAGAAATTAAAGAAAAAGATGGTGGCAAGGAGTTTGTACAAAGCATAAATTCAAGTTTTGCAATGTGTCTATTGGTTTCGATAGTGACTATTATCGTAATTGTTTTTGTAAAATGTATTTGTAGTATGGATTTGGGGGTAGAGCCAACACTTGCTAACGTTATTAATTCGGCAGCTTACTTTCTAGCTTGTTTCTTATTGACATATTCTGTATTTATATTAATAGGTATCGTAATCGATATTTATAATAGTGGACAGACATCTTTGTTGTAAACATATAGTATAAATTGATAATTTGAATTTATTTAAGAAGATATGTTGTTTCAATTATATAATAATGAACAAATAAATCTTTATCTTCAGTTAAAGAAAGACGATACTTTTGCTTTGGTTTCAAAAGATGGAAAAGAGTATTTGTCTTTAATTAAAGGAGATTTGGGGAGATTGGATTTCAAGTATGATTCAATTTTATTTTCTGAATCAGAGGAAGATGTGGCAAATAAAATTGATGAATTGTATCATCAATACATGGAAGATACTTTTTGTGGTATTGAGACAGAAACGGAAGAAAATGAAATTTCTGATCCTTTTAATCCTAAAGAAATATCCATTAATACAAAGGTTATTCCTATGGATGCCCTACTTAGACGATTAAAACAAGGTACGTTGATTTTGAATCCAGATTTTCAGCGAAATGAAGTTTGGACAGACGTAAGAAAATCCCAACTGATAGAATCTATATTGTTGGAAATTCCTATACCGATGTTTTATGTCTCTGCGGATGAAGAGGGAAATTGGACAGTTGTGGATGGGCTGCAAAGAATTAGTGCTTTTAGAGATTTTATATTGGGTAAACAATATATGAGAACTAAGAATAGCGATGATGAGGGAAAAGGCATAAAACTGAAAGGACTAGAGTTTTTGAAAAGTATAGAAGGTTGTCAGATGAAAAAGTTGCCAAATAATTTTTATAATAGAATTATGGAGTCACAATTTTCTTTGACAGTTATTAACCCTGGTACCCCTGATGAAGTAAAAAGAAATGTTTTCAAACGAATTAATACTGGTGGGGTCCCATTAAGTTCACAAGAAATACGAAATGCCCTTTATGGAGGAAAGATTTCTTCCTTATTGAAAAAAATGTCTGAAATGAAATCTTTCAAGACTGCTACTGACAATTCCATCAAAAGTCTCCGAATGGAAGATAAAGAGTTATTGTTACGTTTCCTTTCCTTTGCTATTCGCAACCATTCTTCTTACAAGAAGACTCAAAATATAGACACATGGTTGTCAGACACTATGATTATTTATAATTCCTTACCTTCTTTGGATTCAAGAGATATCAAAAGAAGTATATCTAGAGGCTCAGTTAATGTATCTGATATTAAAACCTTAGACGAATCTACTGTCATTTCACATTTTGATATGGCAATGAGCAGAGCTGCCAAACTTTTTGGAAAACATGCTTTCCGAAAAAGTTATGGAACTTTACGTAGAAGACCAATCAATAAATGTTTGTTTGAGAGTTGGGGCGTGTTATTAGCAGATATGCCTAAAGAGCAATATGAGCGTTTATGTTCCCATAAAAAGCAATTTATAGATGAATATTCTAAATTGTTGGATGATAATAAATTTATCATTGCTATATCAAGAGATAGCATGCGACAAGGTTCTGTATCTTACAGATATGAAGAATTGACAAAGTTGATTAATAAATATTCGTTATGATTAAAGAAATCAGTTTACACGGATTTAAATCTTATGTGAATCAAAATTTTGATTTGCGTCCTCTAACCATTCTGACAGGGTTGAACAGTAGTGGAAAGAGTTCTGTTATCCAAGCTATCAGGCTTTTGGATAACATCGCTACATATAAAGATAAAAACAAAGCTTTTTATCAGTTAAATATAGGTGACAAAAGCGAAGTTAAAAACCAAAATAGTGATAAGATAGAGATTAAAGCGATAATTGACAATATAGAACATTCTCAAATTTCATACAATTCAGAGAAAGACATAAGTATTGCGCCATTTCCGAATATCATTTACATTTCTGCGTCAAGAAAAGGAGCGACATCGACCATTCCTCTATTTTCAAATTTTGAAATTGGACCAGAAGGTGAGAATGTCTTGAATGTGATAGAGCATTTTAGTGATGAAATTTTAGCAGACTCCTTACAGGGAGAAGCGGAGGGAAAAACATTTTCTTATGTTTTGTCTGGATGGTTACAAAAGATAAGTCCAGATGTGAAATTTGAGCCAAAATTAGCAAAGCAGGCAGATATATCCTATTCTTTATATGATCAACATCGCTCCTCTAATGTTGGCTATGGACTTAGTTATTCCTTACCTGTCATTGTAGCTTTGCTGCTCGGTACATTAAATCAGGATTCTTTAGTCTTGATAGAAAATCCAGAAGCTCATATACATCCAAGGGGGCAATATGAAATGTCACAGTTGATTTGTCTTTGTGTTGAAGCAGGGGCACATGTAATAGTAGAAACGCATAGTGATCATTTATTTGATGGCATTAGAATTTTTTGCAAAGAAAATAAAACTTCTTTTGCTGATAAGGTTATTGCCTATTGGTGTCAACTTGATGAAAACAAATGTACGAAAGTTGATTCTTGTCATATTAAGAGAAATGGTAAGGTTGATAATTGGCCGCAAGGAATGTTTGACCAATTTCTGATAGATGCTGAAAGATTAATTTGAAAATGCAATGAGTCAAATTTTTTATCTTAATGATCTGATGGCTGATGCTCCTATTGATGGTGTTGATGTTCAGAAAGAGTTTGAGAATACGATGCTTCAATATGCTCAAATTAGGAATGAGCCACTTCTAGATATAGAAAAATATGTGGTTATAGGTAATGAAGTTTCTAAAATAATGATAGGGGGAAAGTCCCTTAAAGAATTGATAAAAGGAGTAGAGGATAACGATTTGAAAAAAGTTTGTTATGGCTATTTTTGTTTACGAGACAATACAAATTTATTGGATTATAATTACCAAGATGCGGATTTTAATGATACAGTATTGGAAGAAATCTTAGACATGACTTTCCATAATGGTAAGTCATCTTTATATACAGCTATGGCAAGTTTAAAATCATGGTTGTTACTGTCTTTCCCTATAGAGAAAGAATGGAAAAATCCTATAGTAACATTGGATGATAAAAATAAGTATAAACTCAATAATTTCTATGGATCTAATCGTTACTGTATAGTAGATAAGATATTACAGGGGCAAGAAACAAGTGAAGCTTACTTAGTTCGTTTTACCCATCGATTAGACAACTTTACAATAGAATATAACGATGACTTTAAGGACTATTTTCTAAAAATGCAAGTTGAAGAACTAAGAAATATGACTCTTCGATTGAATTTAGCATACTCAAGAAATCTAATAGCTCTTAACAAAGAGGATGAAAGGTTATATCGACATTGTTCATGTACTGGTGATTCCAATATGTTTGAGTTAAAATCATCTCATGATTTGGGGATCAGATTTTATCTTAAAAAGAAAGATGAAAGTCATTTGATTTTTGGTGGAGTAGGACGTAAATCTAATTATAAGGGGCTACAACAAAATAATGACATGATTAGGGCTTATCGCACAATAGAAAAATATGAAAAGGAAAAATAACAATATGCAGTCCCATCCCGTAAAACCTGGCGCAGACCTTTGATGGTCCGCCAACCTTAGAGCGTAGCGGTTCCAAGCACCGAGTAGGGCAGTTACATCCTTCCTTCTGAGGAGGAAGGCTTGGTTAGAGGTGGAGCTCCCTTTGGCTAAAGGGAGACGGAGGGATTAGAAAAAACTCTTTCTTTAATGGTAAGGAAAGATGGGTAGGTTTTCGAAAACTTTAATATGAAAGAAAAAGATTTATGCATAATTTCAACAACACCCAAATCATTATCATGGCTGGCGGCATAGGCAGCCGCTTCTGGCCAATGTCAACCCCCGATTACCCAAAGCAGTTCATTGATGTGATGGGAGTCGGACGTTCCCTTATTCAATTGACAGTAGATAGATTGAAGCCAATCTGTCCTGTTGAAAACATGTGGGTAGTGACAAATGAGAAATACATTAGCATTGTCAAGGAGCAAATCCCTGAAATGCCTGTAGATAACATATTATCAGAGCCGGAGGCTCGCAATACAGCACCTTGTATCGCTTATGCTTGCTGGAAGATACAAAAGAAGCATCCTGCAGCCAACATCGTGGTGACACCATCCGATGCTCTGGTGATCAATACCACCGAGTATCAACGAGTATTGAGCAAGGCATTGAGCTATACTTCCGATAAGAACGCCATCGTTACCATCGGTATCAAGCCAAGTCGCCCGGAAACAGGCTATGGCTATATCGCTGCTTCAGAACTAACATCCGTAGATGAAATCTACAAGGTGGAAGCTTTCAAGGAAAAGCCAAACCTGGAGACAGCTGAACAATATCTTTCTGCTGGTAATTATTATTGGAATGTAGGAATCTTTGTTTGGAATATCGATACCATCAGTAAGGCAATCCATACTTTCCAACCTAATCTTGCCAGCATCATGGACGAGATGACCCCTTCTTTCTATACCGAACAGGAGAAAGAGGTAGTAGGCAAGCTCTTCCCAACTTGCGAGAAGATAAGCATTGACTATGCCGTAATGGAGAAGTCGAAGGAAATCTATACGTTGCCAGCCGAATTTGGTTGGAGCGACTTAGGTAGCTGGGGTAGCTTGCGAACCTTACTTCCGCAGGATGAGGATGGCAATGCCAAAGTAGGTAAAGATATTCGATTGTATGAATGCGAGAACTGCGTGGTTCATGTAGCCGATGAAAGCAAGGTTGTAGTTCAAGGCTTGAATGGCTATATCGTAGCCGAGAAGAATGGACAACTGCTTGTTTGCTCTTTGAAGGAAGAACAACGAATCAAGGAGTTCGGCAAATAAGAATTGTTGAATAGTAAACAAGGTAAATCAATCAAAAGCCAATGGCTAAGAAAGCTTTAATAAGATGAAGCCATCCATCTTCAGATACGAAGGGCATAACTATCTGGTTCCCTTCCTCATTATCAGCAGCCTCTTCTTCATGTGGGGCTTTGCCCATGGCATCCTGGAAGTTCTGAATCCTCATTTTCAGGAATCCTTCCATATCAGCAAGACAATGTCGGCACTGACGCAGGCAGCCGTCTATGGAGCCTACTTCCTGATGGCTCTGCCAGCGGGATGGATTATCCAGAAGTGGGGATATCGTAGGGGAGTGATTACCGGACTGGTTCTGTTTGGCATCGGTTCTCTGATGTTCATACCGGGAAGTGAAATCAACAGCTTCTACTTCTTCGTACTGTCCTTGTTTGTGATAGGGTGCGGCTTAACCTGTCTGGAGACGAGTGCCAATCCCTATACCACGGTATTGGGACATCCCGATAAGGCGGAGAGTAGAATCAACCTGTCGCAATCGCTCAATGGCATAGGTTGGATTGTGGGACCACTGGTTGGCGGACAACTGCTGTTTTCTGGTGTCAACATAGCCATTCCTTATGCTCTGGTGGGTATCTTTGTGCTTTCTGTGGCATTGATCCTGTCAAGAATAACATTGCCCGACCCAAGGAGAGCGCATGAGGCAGATACGAACGAGAAGATAGAGGAGAAGCCGATGAAGGCGATGGCATTCGCTTTCGGTATGCTCACCTTGTTCCTCTATGTGGCAGCCCAGACGGGTGTGAACAGTTTCTTTATCAACTATGCAGAAGAGAGCATTCATATAGAGAAGCAGACCGCCAGTCTCTATCTCGCTTTTGGCGGTATGGGATTATTCTTTATCGGAAGATTGGCTGGTGGTGTGGCAATGAATTATATCCAGCCGAAGCTGGTCCTTCTGGCCTGTTCCATCCTTACATTTTTCGCCACATTGATAGTGGTGGTATGTAGTGGAACCTTATCCCTCATTGCTTTCTTCGCCTTGTATTTGGGAGAGAGCATCATGTTCCCAACGATTTTCTCTTTAGCATTAAGAGATGCGGGAACCCAGACTAAGTTAGCCTCTTCCTTGCTCATCATGACGATAGTGGGAGGAGCGATAGCTCCGGTATTGATGGGATACATAGCTGATACTACAGGTAGTATGTCCCTCGCCTTCCTCATCCCCCTCATCAGCTACGCCGCCATCGCCGGTTACGCCGCAACGAGAAAGAGTTAAGGGTTGTGGATGTTATTTCTTGGAAATAATTTTGGGCAAACCACTTTACCTATATAAAGGATGGAAGTTATCCGATAGACAACAATGCAGCCGAGCGTGCAGTCCGTCCTCAGGCAACCCAACGAAATGGCATGCTCCACTTTGGCAGTGATGAGGAAGCGAAGATGGCAACCACTTATCACAGTATAAACAGTACGGTGAAGCTGCAGGGTCGGTCGGTGTGGAATTACCTTATTATGGAAAATATCAAACGATTGGAATATGTTGATATTATGCGTGGCATAGCTATAACCTTAGCTGTTGTAGGACATATTATCCAGTTCAATGGCATACCAATGAATAATCCAGTGTTTTAATTATAAGTAGAAAAAAGATAAAATCTTATACGTAATCCAACATAAATTAGTATTTTTTCAATAAAATCACACTTTTCTTTAAAAAAGTGCGACGAAAGTAAAAGTCATGTGCATAGGCTGCGTGCTAAATAAAAACTCAATTATACAATTCAGATGATGCACATTATGAAAAAAGCGACCAAGC
>ULYM01002768.1_pt1 | contig 19389 bp, 13 predicted proteins | sample 1962141 | NCBI WGS metagenome assembly ULYM01 (sample SAMEA4835862, study PRJEB28245) | human gut metagenome | biome: gut microbiome; material: fecal sample | place: Denmark | collected 2008
TGCTTCAAATTAGTTTTATACAAAAGTGTTGCGGAAATTAGGAAGGTGTTAAATAACGTTTCAAGTTCACCAGTTTTCACTGGTAATCAAAAAACATAAACAAATTGTGAAACATGAGTTTGAAAAATATCCCTTGTTAAATAAAAAAGTTTCCGACGTTTTTTTGAAACATTGGAAGCTTTTGTGGGAAACATACCATGTAATCGAACATATTATTGGGAATTATATCAGACTCACGTTGGTTCAGATGCATTTTTTTATAAAAATACTCTCATTGTCAACTAATGAAACTCTCCTTATTCTCCACCAAAAACTATTCAATAAACTTAAAATCAGTCAACACAAAACCATGATCTGAGGCATATAAGAATTCTTTGTTTCTAAAAGAATATGGTTCGCCCAAAATACCATTATGAGTTTCAGAGCTGACAGCTTTTAATTCACTTCCCAAATAATACAAATAATCAATACGATCTTCCCGTTTTTGATTATTATCACCATAACACCACGTAGCACCAATATTCTTTGCCGGATCAGGATTCAGCTCACGAAAACTATCTTTAAAACCTTTATCCTGCATAAGTTTTGAGACAGTCCATCTAACAACTGCACCACCATGATTATACATATTCTTTGTTGATTCGATCCAATCTAAATGAGAGTGACAATTAAAATCTCCTGCCATAATTATTGGTATACTATCTGATTCCGACATAAAAGACTTCAGAACCGACAAAATTTTTTTTATTTCGTCATCACGTGTTCCGGCATCATCCCAAGCTAGGATTTCGGATTCAGTCAAAGAAGTCGGGGCTAATCTCATATCTGGAAGATAATGAAGCCACGTATTGAAGACTCTGATTTTCTTTCCTTTAACATTTAACATCACACCTCCGAAATTGAATGTACTTATTGAATCTGGAAATTTATAAGTCTCAATTATCGGATATTTACTATATATACTAAGATTACTTGATAACAAACGATGATAATATCCCAAAGAATCTGCTACCATATCAGATGCTCCATAAGTTTCAATCATTGTTATTACGTCGGCACCACTCTCTTTAAGGATTCCTATAGTTCCTTCACATCCCCTTTCAGGAAAATCCTTCGAATGACCTCCATGCCAAATATTCCACGAAAGAACTTTTATTGTATTATCATCATCTTGTATACAATCATCCTTGCATGATGAAAATAAAGAGATTATAAGTATTAATATTATTTTACTCTGTATCGCCATAAACCTGAATATTTAATGACTATATAAAATTGATTATTATCATTCTAGAATTCAACACTGCCTGCTGACATTCCTGTATTATTTTTTATACGGATTTTCAATATACAGCCATTATTTGCATTCAACTGTTCTGGCAAAACCACTGGACACAAACATTGCCCTTTAGAAAATGCTTTCGGCTGTTCTGATGAAGCTATGACTTTTCCGTCTGCCTCTATTACAAAACCCTCAAAACTTACATTATCCGTTTTCCCTTTCAAAACTTCCAAACGAATCAGCTTCAACATTCTCAGCTGAGCAGCCGACAAATGAAAAGTAAAACTTTTTTCGTCGGCAGAATTCACGTTCCAAAATCCAATCATGCCAGCTTTCTCCGACAGCAAGTCCGTTGCTTTTATATCCTTAGACAAAGCTATCATCTTTTGGGCAAAAGCATAAACATCCACCGCTGCCGGTTCCTGTTGCGTATCCGTGTTTTGTTCCACCCAACTTCTTTCCCAGGCTGCCAAATCCGCCAGTGTCGCGCTTCCGCTGTTGCGAACCTCATAATAGTATTTCCAGCGAGGCAGATAATAATTCCGGATCAGACCGCTCCATACACGGGCCGAATAATCATCAACCGGAGGTCCCCAAATCGTTACGATACGGCGCGCATTTGTCAGATATTGCGCTTCCTGCTCCGGAGTTACGGCAGCCTTTCGGGCAAAATCCAGCCAACGTTCCAAGCGTAATGTTGTATGATTTGACAACAACACATCCATACCGAGCATCAGTGTCTCAAAACGACTTTGCAGCCAGCGAGCCTGTAATGTGTCGCCCAACAAAAATGCCTGATCTATTTGTTTTGTCAATATTTCACATTTTCCACCCAAATAATGAGTAGCCATTTCTGCCACATCGTTTTTCATCAACTCAGTTTTCGGCAACTCCTGAGCTGCTGCCACAAAATACTCCAAGCCTTTGAAAAAATCATCGGAAATCAGAATTGAACCATTCTTCACAGTTCCGGGACGAAATTGCCAATTATAACGGGGATGATCGGTGAATGTTCCGTAAACCGACGACAACAAATGCTTCCACGCCGTAGTCAATTCCGATGAAGTTTGGCCATAACGGTTCTGCGAATAATGCTCAATCCAGTCGCTCACCACAATCGAAGTGTCGCTCCAGCCTGCATCCGTAACCAATTCATATAATACTTCGTTATTCTCAATTCCTTCAGGAGCCAGACCGTGTGCCTGCAGTCGGCCTTTATTCGGCGAACGCAAAGCCTCCAGGTGTCCGTTGGCATAGAAATCCAACACACCCGTCATTCCCGTTTTTCCACCCATATTCGGAATCACGCTATATACCCAAGGTTTATGATAGAAACCTTTGTAAAACTCCCAGTTCACTTCCGAGTGCCAGAAAAGCTTGTTGTAATCAACAGCCAGGTCGAGAAGCAGCATCTTGTCGTCCGGCACACGCGACACCAATGCACCTAATGTTTCATAATCCCAAATATTACGTTGATAACCAAACATCCAGCCTTGCATCGCCCAAATGGCCTTCGGATTGGCTTTGCGAATAGCCTGATAAACTTTCTCTCCATACGAAGCCACTAACTCATAGCGTTCTGCCGAACCTTTTGCAGGAAACGGAATGTCCATTTCATTAAAACTATCAATCAGATAATAATCACACGCACCGAATTCTTTTTCCCACTCCTTGACAAAGGCCACCGATATTTCGGTAAACAAAGGCTCTTGTGGTGATATCATCCAGTTATGGAACGCTCCACCCCAATGTGTTTTCAGGATATGCAGCTCCGGATGAATACGCTTGAAGGCTTCCGGAATAAAACCAGCAAATCCAGGACAAATCGGCTTCATATCCAGAGAACGCATCCGTTCCAGAATCTTGTGTTGCAATGCTATCTGCTGCTTATGCCAGTCTTCATTCAGCGGACCGTCGATTCCGCTTACATTTCCCATACGCATCCAAGGCAAATGAGCCGGACCGACAAAGTAAGCATTAATTTCATCGTCGGTCAATCCCATTTTCTTCCAGACACGTGCCATAATGGCCTCATAGCCGACCAAGGACAAAGGCATATTTATTCCATGCAGCGCCATCCAGTCGATCTCGCGTTCCCAACGTTGCCAGTCCCAATAAGGCATGGAATAGCCATAAGTACAGACATTGAAATAATAATGATCCTGAAACGGCGAAACAATTTGGCGAAGCGGCGAATCCTCCAGCTCTGCCAATGGTTTCATCGACGAGCCACTCCAAGTAAACATTCCACCTTTATGTTGTTTTATATAATCATAAAAACCGCGACATGCCGCCACTTGATCAGAAGCCGTAATTTGCAACACACCGCCTTTTGCCTCATGTTGAAAATAAGTTTCTCCTTTTTGTTTTCTGATTTTGATTTTCACCGGTAAGTTATCCTGTTCCAAGGTGCGTTCTATCACCTGTAAAGCCGGAGTTTCTTTTTCTCCGAAAATATTAATACTAAAAAACAATCCAACAATGATTAATCCGCATTTATTCATAAAATTTTAAAAGAGCTAAAAATAAACATGCAAGCTCAAACACCTAAATAAAAAATTATTCGGTTTGAGCTTGCAAAATAACATTATATTACACTTTATAAAATAAATTATTCCCTTGAATATCCAGGATTCTGTTCCAAATTAGGGTCTCGTTGAATTTCATTTACCGACAATGGCCATAATAAATCCGATTCCTTAAAAGTAGCACCTGATGCGTTTTTAGCACCAATCAAATCAACATAAGTAACCTTTCCAGGAATTGTTTCAGAAATATTGGGGAATTTTTTTATTCTAGTACACAAATCCCACATTTTAAACTCCAAAGGCATTTCACGAAGACGCTCTGTCCAACAAGCTTCAATAAACTGCAGTTTTCCTAATTTCATCAAATCAGAAGTTATATCTTCAACAGTTTTTCCGCTCATATCGGCTCTTGCCTGAACTTTAGCCAGATAACCTGCAGCTTCAGCAGTAACTCCTTGTGACTGGGCTATAGATTCCGCAGCATTCAGCAAAGCTTCTGCATAACGGTAAATATTCCAGTCTTTCGTACCACGACCAGTATTCAACATAGCTTCCTCATCAAAATAATACCAGCAACAAGCTAGATTATCTGAAGATTTCCAAGTCTTTCCTGTTTTAGGATTTGTATACTCCCAGTGGAAGAACTGATTTGGTTGACGACGCAAATCCGTTCCTTCATATACGTTCAAAAAACGGTTGATTGAGCCATGAACACGTTCAGTTATGGCATAAGTTGAAAACAGACTTGTAGCAGAGCCGTCAAAGGCAAATGCAGGCAACCACGCACTATTACTGATTTCATTATTAAATTCAAACGCATATACAGATTCTTCCAAATCATCAAACTGACGAAGTTTATTATATGCGCTACCCATTCCCATATCATCGTTTTCAGTCAAACTATGTGGAGAATTAACAACTATACGGGCAGCATCTGCTGCTTCAGCGAACTTACCTTGACGCATATACACATCAGACAACAACATTGCTGCGGCATATCTAGTCACACGATGGTTGTTAGCAGCAAAAGTTGTAGGGGCAAGAACTTCAACTGCCTCTTTTAAATCACTCTCGATCAAGCTATAGACTGTAGCCATTTCTGTTCTTGGCAACTCCATGTTTTCAGCCTTTTCAAATGGTTCTGTATAAAAAGGTACATCACCAAAAAGTTTAACAAGAGAATAATAGTTAAAAGCTCGGAAGAATTTTGCTTCTCCAATCAAACGTTTTGAAACAGATTCGTCCATTTGGATTCCTGGTATGTATTTTATAGCTCCATTAGCAACATTAATGCCTCTATAACAACTATTCCATACAGGATCAATATATGAAGCCAACTGCATAGTGTTTTCCTGACGTGTAAGAAGTCTAGAAAAACGGCAGATATATTCCTGACCTTCATAAGAGTTTGTAAAATATCCAGTCAAATTCTCTTGAACACCTTGGAATGGAGGCAAATAAGCATTACCAAAATTTGTTATACCATTCATGGCACCTGTTCTATACAAATATGTAACATTCGCCTCAGCCTGAGCCTGAGTCTTATAATATGCCACATTAGTCAAAGTAGAACGAGGTTCTTCATCCAAAAAGTTATTACATGCAGAAAAACTTAATAAACCTGCACATGCAATTGCTATCGTTAATATATTTTTCATCTCAATTTTGTATTAAAAAAGGTTTTACTTAAAATGATACGTTAACACCAAATGTAAAAGTTCTTGCTCTTGGATAAGAGAAGAAAGTCATATTCTGACCAAATTTACCACCTTCAGATGATGATTCAGGATCATATCCCAAGAAGTCTTTAGAGACTATTTGGAATAGGTTGTTACCACTCGCATATACTCTCAAACCTGATAACCCCATTTTTTTAACAACACTTGAATCAAATGTATATCCCAACTGAATCATATTCATTCGCAAGTATGAACCATCTGTAACCCAGCCTGAATCTGTTGTAATATCCTGACCAGCATGATTTGTGTTTGTAAGGTATATCATAGGTTGCATAGTGTCAGGATTTGTTCCGTCATATGCATCATAAAGAATATTTGTTAAACCATTTGTAATACCAAATCTATCGGCAACTGTACACAAGTGACGCTGTAGCGTTTCAACACCCCAGACAAACTGCATATCCACTGTCAAGTCAAAGTTCTTATAAGAGAAATTATTAACCCAACTACCTGTCCAATCAGGCAAACCTTTACCGATAATTTCACGTTCTTCTGTTCGTTTAGGGCGTCCTATTTGGTTCTTTTCGCAAATTCCATTAGCAAAATCTTCTTCTGTATAGACACCTTCGCGAACCAAACCATAAAAACTACCCATGCTTTCACCAACACGAAGGATTGAACCACCGCCAACCCAATCATACATATAGATATCGGCATTGGTATCTCCAAGTTGTAGAATTCTATTTTTGTTAAAGTTCAGATTCAAAGTTGAATTCCACGAGAATTCTCCCTGGATTGGAGTTCCATTAACCATAATATCCATACCATAATTTCGAACTGAACCAATATTCTTGAATATAGATGTATAACCTGTAAGATTTGGTATTGGACAATCCAACAAAAGGTCTGTTGTCTTCTTATTATAGTAAGCAACATCAAAGTTCAAACGATTCTGGAACAATCCCAAGTTGAAACCAACATCAAACTGACCTGTCTTTTCCCATTTCAAATCAGGATTAGGCATTGTTCTCATATATGAATATGGAGCACGAATATTATTCACCAAATATGTTCCAGCAGAAATTCTTCCCAAAGACATGTAAGAATCAATTTCTGAGTTTCCTGTTAAGCCATAACTAGTATGTAACTTTAAAGTGCTTATTGTATTATTATCTTTTAAGAAATCTTCCTGAGAAATGTTCCATGCCAAACCTGCAGATGGGAAAAATGCATATTTGTTATTTTTACCGAACTTAGAAGAACCATCAACACGACCAGTAACAGTAGCTGAATAACGATCCTTATATGTGTATGCAAAACGTAAAAAATATGAATTCATTGCCCAACGAGTCCATGAAGACTGAGGAGCTCTAGGTGTTGTTCCCACACCCATATTATTATCCTGATAAAAATCATCAGCAAAACCTTCCGTGAAAGACTGATTATATCTACTTACTCTTTCTTGCCAAGATAAACCAGCCATTGCATTAATACGATGATCATTCAAGGTCTTATTATATGTCAGATAAGTTTCCTCCTGCCAATAAGTAGTCTGTGTATTCTGATATTCTGCCCAACCATTAGGTTTTGAGATATTTGTCAAATCAACTGAAGAATAACCGCGGTAATTAATATTATGATGGTCCATACCAAACTGAGTCTTCAAATCCAAACCTTCAGCCAGATGGAATGTCAACGCTGCATTACCAAATATTTGTGTATTATATCTCATTCGTTTCTGCAAATCCAAAATAGATACAGGATTGGCCATTCCTTCAAACCCTAAAACATTATGAATCGTACTTGATGAGTTTGTTGTATATTTACCAGAAACAGGTTCATAAACAGGCAACCAAGGTAACATTTCAATCATTGTTCGACGAGCATCTTGAATACCTCCATCTTCGGGAGTATAACGTCCCCAAGTATGATTAACCAACAAGTTAACTGATGTTGACAACCATTCTGTAGGATTAGCATCGTATGCAACCTTAGCGTTCAAACGCTTGTTATATGTATTGTTAACGATACCCTGCTGGTCTGTAAAGTTCAAGAAAGCACCCATAGATGATTTCTTACCAGCCTGCTGGATATTCAACTGGTGGTTGTGAGAAACTGCCGTACGAGTTGCTTCATCCTGCCAATCTGTATCGTAAAGGGGATTACCGTTAGCGTCGAAATATGTCGGGTCGTTAAACCAGTCTGTTCTGTTCAATGACCAGTTCTTACCCTGATATTTATTTTCATTTTCTAAACCTTTCATAAATGCATCACACCATTCTTGTGCGTTCATAGTATTCATTTTTCTCGCCATACTACTAACACTTACAGAACCCTGATAGCTTATAGAAGTACCTTCACCATCTTTTTTACCTCGTTTGGTAGTAACCATGATAACACCATTAGCACCGCGTGCACCATAGATAGCAGCAGCAGAAGCATCCTTCAACACTTCCATTGATTCAATGTCATTAGGGTTGACTAGATCGAAGTTTTCCATTACAACCCCATCAACCACATACAATGGATCTGAAGAAGAGTTAATTGTTGACATACCACGAATCACAACACGGTTACTATAAGCACCCGGCTGACTTGAGTTAGAAAAGATATTAACACCGGAAACTTTACCACGTAGGTTTTCCAATGCACTAAAGCTCTGTTGCTTTGTCAATTCTTCACCTTTTGCCGTTGCAATAGAACCTGTTACATCTGACTTACGCATTGTTCCATAACCAACAACCACAACTTCATCTAAAGTCTGAGTATCCTCTTTCAATTGTACGCTGACTTTAGATTGATTTGTTACATCTACTTCTACTGTCAAATATCCAATATAAGATATTTCCAAAACTGATTTTGCTGGAACTTCCAAAGAAAATTTACCATCAAAATCTGTGATTGTTCCATTTGTTGTTCCCTTGACAATCACATTTGCTCCAATTACAGGAATACCATCAGCATCCAAAACTGTACCTGTTACTGTTTTTGTTTGTTGTACAGATTCTTCCAACAAACCATTAAATTCACCACTTTTCACATCCGATGCATTAACAGTTAATGAACAAACAGAAAAAGCAGACATACAAAGCAATGAATGCTTTAATAATGAATTTCTTAACCACATTCTTTTTTTCATAATACTATATATTTTAATATTAAAAGTGCTTCTAAAAAGTGTATAAGATTTTGGATGAAAGAATTAGGATACAAAATGTATCCTAATCTTCCACCAACAAAAACAACTACCCTAAATTTTATTGATTGATAATAACGGTTGAAATATATAATTTTCAATACTTATCTTTAGGCATATTACCCATTTCAACCTCCAGTTTTCCACCGGAAGTTACTGTATGGAAAGGAATACGGAGACCGCTTACTTTTTCGCCATTGAGGATATAATGTTGAGCGTATTTGTTTTCCTTGCTATTATTCTTAGTTTCAATAACAAACTCTTTACCCTTATAATATGTTGGGTCAAGTTTTATTGTTATTTTTTCAAATTGAGGACTACCTAACGAGAATGTAGGGTTTATATTACCAAGACCAGCAACGTCGAATATTCCCAAAGATGATATTACATACCATGCACCAAGCTGACCTTGATCCTCATCCTGACCATAGCCGTAACCATGTATACCATCTGTTCCATAGAACTCATCAAGGATTGCACGAACCCATTTCTGAGTCAGAGAAGGGCGACCGGCTTCGTTAAACAACCATGAAATATGCAAACAAGGTTCATTCCCTTGATTATAATAAGTCTGCAAACCGGCAAAAGCATCTACAGTTGTTCCTCCACTGAAAATTTTGTCCTGCGACCAAGTAAATATACTGTCCAAACGTGCAGAAAACTCTTCTGCTCCCATCTTATCAATCAAGCCTTTCGGATCATGCGGTACATAGAAAGTATATTGATATGAATTTCCTTCCTGAAAACCACGCCAAACTTGCATAGGGTCAAAGTTATCGATAAACTCGCCATTCTCCCAGCGTGGACGTATAAGGTTCAACTCTGGATCGTAAATTCTCTCCCAACCTTTCGACAGATCCATCAGCTTTTGATAATCATCTTCCTTACCTAAGTCTTTTGCCATCTGACCAACAGCGTATGCTCCAAAAGAATACTCAAGAGTATGTGAAGCAGAGAACATCCATGATTCATCCGGCCACGGACCTTTGTCGAGATGTGGAACATAACCGTATTTAAGGAATTTGCCCGTATCCAGTTTTCCGGCACCCATCGGTCGGTTCTCACCATCTAGTTCATTCTTACGTGCCGCAGCATAAGCTTCCTCAACATCAAAATCACGGATACCACATAAATAAGCTGCAGCTACTACATTTCCGAGCTGATTGGTTCCAACCCCGGAAACAAAACAGCTGTTTGCAATTCCATCGCCCATCCAGCCGGTATCCTTGTAAACCTGAACATGTGTACTGACATAATCAGAAAGATATTCGGGATAAGCCAATGCCCAAACCTGCACCAACCCCCATTGTCCGCCCCAGATTCCGTCGGTATTATAAAAAGAGAAAGCCGGTTCACCGTTTTCCATCGGGATTTGTCCGATTGTACCGTCGTTCTTCGGATAAGCACCGTTGACATCATTAGCCAAACCTCGTCCCAAAATTGCATGATACAATCCGGTATAGAATTTAGTCTTATCTTCTTCAGAAGAAGATTCCACACGGATGCGACCAAGATAATCTTCCCAAATACGGTTAGATTCAGCCTTCACCTCGTCGAATGACAATTTTCCTTTCTGGGTTTCCACTTCACGGTTCAAACGGGCATTTTCCACTGAAGTGTATGACAAACCGACTTGAGCCGTTACTGCTTCGTTTGCTTCTGTCTCATATGTCAAATAAGCTCCTGCTCCAACACCTTTTATATGTGTTTTCCCTTCATGAATATTTTCTTTCAGAAAAGTTCCCACTGATTTCGGTTTCTTGTCCATCTGTGCAGAGAAGAACATCTTGACGGTTGCTCCTTTCTGATATTTATCACAATAAACAGGAAGTGTTTCCACCCAACCTTCAATCAAACCATCTGTTGTTACATTTACTTCTGAATCAATTGCCGGACCACTCTCTCCCTGACGGTTTCCTATATCAAATAGAATATGACTGTCAGAGCCTTTAGGAAAAGTGAAACGCTGGTATGCCACACGCTTTGTTGCTGTCACCTCCGCAGTTATATTATAATCTTTAAGTAGAACAGAATAATAACCTGGACGAGCCACTTCATCTGCATGATCGAAAGACGAACGATATCCTTCACCCTTAGAATTTACAGCGCCTGGCACTGTAACAAGCCTGCCCGTTGTTGGCATCAACACAATTCCTCCCACTTGGAACTCGTGTAAACACGGGAAGCCTTCTATTGACGTATCACGATAATCGTATCCGGTTGCTTCCCATCCGGATTTATTTCCGACACTGGCATTTGTTGCCGCACCTGGTTTTGCCAAACCGAAAGGAAGCGCGCCTGGAGCAAAATGAAACCAACGGCAATGCGCTGTTCCAGTTAACGGGTCAGCATATTGCGTCAGCGATTCTAATTGTTGCTCCTCTACTGTTTGATTAACTGAACAAGAAGCCAGCAAACCAGCAAGCGCCAGAGAACAAAACGATGGTATCAAAATATTTTTCTTCATATTATTGCTTTATTTTCAATTTATAAGTTTCTATCGCATATTTGCCTAAAACAACAGATTCAACAGGCTGTAATTCTTCTTCAATCAGATTTGTCTTCACAATATCAAACAATTTACCCATACAATTTATATTCACTTTCTGTTCTTCACCTGATGTATTGTAAAGACGTACAATCAAGGAATTGTCATCCTCGCATTTCTTTACGGTTGTAACCTTAACCAAAGGATTATCTACAGAAAAGAAAGAAGTCTTTTCTGCCAACGAAGCATTTTTAATCTGCGCAGGTGAATAAACATAATCCAAAGGAGTATTTCCAGAAACTCCTGACTCCTCACGCTTTATGGAATTAGGTTTATGTGATGTCAGTGAAAATCTGAAAGAATGATCTCCTGGCTGGAAATAATCATTTCCCAATCCATGGCAGCTTCTTCGTGAAGCCATCAAAATTGGCTGTAGAATTGTATAATCTACTGGATTATCTGTCGGATCAATATAATCAGCAACAGCTACAGACGAAGACAATGTTACAGCAACTTTATCAGAAGCAGCACTAATCCAATTACCTATGCCACGAGGATGCTGTACTTTATTCTCAACATAATAACGTTCACCAGCCGCACCAGGCATTTCATCCTTTCCAACTGTCAGAGAACCAAAAGGAACTTCATAAGAGACTTCAGCCTTTCCGAATGCCAAAGGTAACATCATTCTGAAATCGCGGAACATCACTCCTTCCCAGTTTAGAAGGTCTATATCAAAATCAATACGTTTAGTCTGATGATATACACGGACTACCTGTTCCACTACAGCATGACGGATTGGAGTTCGCATCTTATATGAAGTATATACCGGACCATTCTCTACGACTTCCCATTCTCCGGCATGAAGGCTTGCTTTGTCGAAACCTTCCATATCTGGTTGCTGGACAGCATCAAACTCTCCTGCACCATTCCCTTTGGAATGCATGGTTGTAATTTCACCACCTAAGAATTTATCAGTATTCAGCAATGGCTGGTTCAATTCCTTATCCCAAATCTGTTTTATACCGCCATTAGCAAATTCAATTCTGTAATATCGGTTTTCAATCATACGTTTGTCAGGAGCAGACTGAATATCCATCATCTTATCCGAACCTTTCAGATAATAAGTATTCAAACCCATTGACGGTATATCAGCCACAAAATGTATAGTTGCTTTCTTTATGCTATTATCCGAATAATATGAAACATCCGAAAGCTGGAAATCAACAGGTTTTCCGTCAGCAGTAGTAAGAGAGAGCATTTGGGCAAAACCATCTTCAAAACGGACATTTACTTTGGCAGGAGCAGTTCTATCAAAAGACAAAGTGTTGAACAGAACAATAGCACGACCTTTGGAAGCATCTGTACGAACCGAAGATGCCAGATAATCTGCCTGTCTGGAAATAACCTTTTCTGCTTCATTATATGCAAACTCATATTTGCGGCGGAACTCATTGTCTGTCATTACTCCGCAATTTCCACCCCATCCATGATCAGGATATATTTTAGCCTTCCAAGCTTCATTAAGTTCATCATATGGATAAGCATTGAAAGAACCATCAAGTACAGATCTGAAAGAAGAAAGAGCCTCTGCTGCCGGAAGCATCATATCTCCTTGACGGCTTGTTGTTATGGCACGTTCATGTGAAGGTCCATGAATATACAACCAGACATTTGGTCGTTCTCCCTGAGTTTCGGGCAATTTCTCTGTTGAATGGTCAAGAGCATTAAAGAAATTATCTGCTGTTGCATATTCAAACTTTGGCAAATTAACTTTCTCCCATTTACGCTCTCCTTCCTTGCGGATATATTTCACATCATTCCATTTCTTAATAAAAACTGGAGTATTGGCTACCGGCTTCTGATCCCACGACAATTCATAATTCAACATAGCAGGCATAACTGTTTTTGCCTTCTTTACATCATTATATTTGGTGTACCACAAAACAGCCTCTTTTCCTAGCTCCTTCACTGCGGCAGTATCATTCTTCCCCATCACATTATAGAAATAAATATAATGTCCAGGAGTGTAAGTCCGGACTTTCGAACCATCCGGAGCTTTCCAATAGAACAAGCCTCGTTCATGACGGCTGATAACAAGGTTATCAATTCCAGCCTTCTGCATAATCTGCGGCATTTGCAGCGTGCGTCCCGGTACATCGACATTGAAATATGACAACGTATTATACCCATTGAATGTCTTTTTCAACCAGCGTGTACCGAAATAGAACTGGCGAGCCAAAGCTTCACCTGAATACATTTCCTCATACGGTTGAATATAAGTACCACCAATACATATACGACCCTCAGCTATGTATTTATCAAACAAAGGTTTTGTATCAGGATGACGATGCAGATATTCCATCACAATAGATGTCTGCTCAATATCCATCTTGAAAGTCGGATCATCCTGCAAACGCTTCAAGAAAGGAGTAAGCCACAACGTATCACGATCTGCAATACATGCATCTATATGATTCAGCCATGCCAAATCCTGATGAGTTGTAGTGAACAGATAAATCTTACCATTACCTAATTGTGAATCCGACAGATTCTTTAGCAGAGAGTAAGTTTCTCCGTCACAAGTATAAAGCTCTTTCTCAAACTGAGCATTAGCCGCAAATGTTGGTAATAGGGTTAATGCTGTTATAAGTATACGTTTTTTTGTTTTCATGATAATATATTTATTTCATATTCCTTTTATAACAATCTTTCTTTTTACAAATAGCACAACCATAGGGTTGTTTTATCACTTTTTCTCCGACAGCCACAACTGTACTGACAGATTTAATAGGCAACATAAGAGAAGAATCGGTCAAACTAACTCCACAGAATTTTTCGGGTAGCATAGAAAAGAACTTTTGCTGTTCTTTTACATCCCATCCGCAATAGCCCGGACTATATGAATTGGAAACAGACCAACCAAGATCTTTCATTTCTCGTTCTAAATAGCCTGTTCCCCATGCAACTATTGCTTCAGCAAATGCCGATCCCAAAGCATCAGCAATAAAAGCTTCCATTATATCGCCGCAATTTCTCTTATGTTCAATCCATTCATCTAATTCATGACCGACAGAAGCGACAATCAAGGCATAAGCATCAGCGCCTTCCAGGCATTTGTATATAATGCCCTTTGGAGAAAAACTTTGATTACCAATAATCAATTCTTTGTTTGCCGTAGCATGGCCACTCATCAATCTGTATCCAAATTTCGGATTACAAACATAAAACGCTTCCTGCTTCAATGACGAAATCATTTCTTTCAGATAATCATCCGGAGTTGAATCTTTAAAGCCCATATAATTCCATAATTCGCTATCCGAAATATGAAGATTTGCGGCAATACAATTAATTTCCTTAGCTTGAAAAAAAGACTCGAACCAATTTTTCCAAAAATCAACCTTGTTTTTGTTCCACCATATTGAAAGGAAAGGTTCTCCTTCAAAATCTTTAACTACCTCTTCTGTGATTTGATTCTCATCTATATCTAGCTTGACAAATAAATTTGCCTCATTACGTAATATCCCCTTTGCTCGCAAAATAAGATTCGTATCTTTACTGTAAGTATACCTTAACAGATTAAGACAAAAGTCCTGATTGATTATTTCATCAAAATAATACGTCTTCTTTAAGGAAATATCAAAGTTTTCTGCAGTTCTCATTATAATACGATAAGGTGACGATTTTTCCAGGATATGAACTATATCACCTGCATTAAATTTACGATAATCATCACTAATCAAACAATGTGGAGCATAACTCATTATATCCTCCTTTATATGTTGCAACTGTTCTGATGTTATCAATTCTGTTTTAGTGAGAAACAGAACTGGAGAAAGGCAGAACTGACGCTTATAGAAATCTGGATTCAGACGCATAAGCAAATCATATCTGGTTACATCAATCAGAGTTATTACAGAATCAATCTGCAAACGTGGAATCCCTAGTAATATCTCCAGAGAAGCAATTCCTGCGGTTTCAACCAAGACTATATCCGGATTATAATCCTCGCGTATCTTATCTATTGCTGCAGGTAATTCACTACGTAAAGTGCAGCAAATACAACCGGCTTTCATGTCACAAACTGTATATTGACGCCCTTTGAGTAATGTACCGTCGACAGACTCCTTTCCTGATTCATTTTCCAGAATGACAACCTTATTTTCCGTGAATATATATTCCATAAAAAAGTTTATAAGCGTTGTCTTCCCTGAACCTAAGAAACCATAAATAAAATATACTTTCATTTTTATATCATTATAATTCAGACATCTATTCGCATTCCTTTTGTATGAGAATTTTCAATTCATTTATCTGGGATTCTTTCAATTCCAAATATGCGCAATCTTGTAAATGAGTATTGTCTTTCTCTACAATTACGAGCTGTACATCTTTATCCATTGCTATATTATGCCACATTCCGGCAGGTATATTATAGGTGACACCTACAGCCATGTTGCGAAGATCCCACTTTATATCTCCTTCATTACTGACATTTGCAGCAATCAGTACTGCCCTTCCTTTAACCAAGACAAAAACTTCATCCGTCTTATTATGGACCTCTATTCTGTCAATTTCTTCAAATCCGTAACCTGGAAGATAATTCAATTGTGCTACCTGCCAGCCATCACGGATAATAAAAGGATTATATCCTTGTATCGGGTGAAAATATTCTTCAATCATAATAATCTTTTTTGTTCAACATGTAGCTCAACTAGAAAGCATACAAGGCTTTAGAGACAAGTTGACAAATCCAAAATATCTGTAACCTAACACCTGATTGCCTAAAGACTCTTTTCAACTTGTAATCTTGTTGATTCGTAAACTGAAAGTTGAAATTACGAAACTTAAGTCAATAACATTATGATTCTACATTAAAGTCATTCAAAGCCTTATAGAACTGCTCTATATTCTCAAACGGAATTTCAGGAGGTGTGTCACAACCTGAAGAAAGAATAAAGTTTCTGTAATTTTTTGTCTTCTGTAACAATGCTATCGTTTCGTTATACACTTCTTCAGCAGATGACATTTTAAACAATGATACTGGATCAAGATTTCCCATCACCAATGTATCTGAAGGACATTCCTCAAGAGCTGAAATCATATCTATGGCATTTCCAAAATGATACCCTGCTGCTCCTGTCGAAATCATTGCTTTAGTACACTGTCCGGTATTTCCACAATTATGAAGGAATACAAGAAACGATTCATCCTGTAAAGCTTCAACAATTTGCTTAACATATTCAGATGAAAACTCCTGACAAGCATCGTTAGAAAGCAATCCGGCAGCCGGTTCTGCAACCAAAACAGCATTTGCTCCGGCCTTTTTTAACTCACGGCAATATGGGATTATAAAATCAGTACATTTACCAAGCAGCATTTTTACCGTATCAGGCTCAATAAACATAGCCATCATTATTTCCGACATATCAAAAAGACGTCCGGCAAGAGAATAAGGGCCAATACATCCGGCAATAACAGGCTTATCTATCCGTTCAGTAACAAGTCTGTTTGCTTTTATATATTCTGTAACACGTCCTTTATCCACAGGAGGGACTATTAAAGCTTCAACTTCCTCCCTTGTTGAAACAAGGCGGCCGACAACACTTGGAACTTCATTATCCGAAAAATGTATTTCTGCGCCGAATGCTTCAGCCTCAACAGTCAGGTCCATAATAACAGATGAAGCAACTGAAGGATATTTTTCAGCCAATGCACATACGGCCTGAGCATGAACTTCGCCATTTGTAACCGCATCTATTACTTTTTTACCAATCAGTTCAATACCAGAGTGCGTCATAATTGGAAGAGCCAAACGCTTGTTTGAAGCCAATATATCCTGCTTCCACAAATCCATATTCCGTTTCATATATAAATCTCCCATTATTGTTTCAAGCTCTTTGAATCAAACTCTTGGCCAAAATCACAGCAGCATTGGCATTTTCTGTATATCCATCAGCTCCTATCTGTTCAGCAAAAACAGCATTTACCGGTGCACCGCCAACCATCACCTTAACCTGATTACGCAAACCTTCTTTCTCCAAAGCTTCAATCACAACTTTCATATAGTTCATAGTTGTTGTGAGCAAAGCAGAAAGACAAAGAATATCCGGCTGCTCCTTTTTAACCGATTCAATAAACTTATCTGCCGAAATATTTACTCCCAAATTAACTACTTCAAAACCACATCCTTCAAACATTGAAGCTACAAGGTTCTTTCCTATATCATGAAGATCGCCAAACACTGTGCCAATAACAATCTTTCCGACTGTTTCAATCTTTTCGCCTTTCATATGAGGTTTCAACAAATCCAAAGAGCCTTTCATTGCACGTGCAGCCATCAACAATTCAGGCACATAAGCCTTCTGCTCCTGAAAACGACGGCCTATTTCTTCCATTGCCTTAATCATATAATTATTGATGATATCCTGAATATCCAGTTTCTCCTCTATAATTTGATGAGTAACCTCAACTGCCGGCTCTAGCTTTCCGGCAACAATTGAATCAAATAGTTTATTTAAATTTGCCATTGTTTTCTCAATTATATTTTATTCATACTCTTTCTCATTTCCATAACGGCTTCATAAGAACCGTATTTACGAGCTGCTGCAATAAAAGCCTTAAAATTCTCAGAAGGCGTATTGCGTCCCATAGCACAACCAGAACTTATTATATGGTTCTGTCCTTGTGTTGCCTCTATAAGTTTTTTTACAGCAGTATCAATATCAGACGGCTGACCTACAACAAGAGGGAAACTTGGGTCAATATTACCCATCAGAACCGTATCCATAGGAACAAGCTTACGTGCTTCCTTCATATCAAGCATCCAGTCCACTTCTAGAATCTTTGCTCCAGTTGTTCCCATATCCTTAATAATACCATTCGTATTACCACAAATATGTATTGAGAACGGTATGCCATAGTCCTGAACCTCCTTTGTAAGTTCTTTCTCAGGCTGCAAAGCAAACTGGCGATACATATCTGGCGAAATTAGGTTAGGACCAGCAAGCGCATCACCAATTGATGTTGCATGAGCGCCTGCATCCTTCTGTGCTTTTGCAAACACTGCACTGATTCTACGACAGTAATCCAGAACATCATGTATCAACTGAGGGTCTTCTGTCATAAGATCCATCATAAACTGCGTAGTGCCACGAAGCAAACAGGCTATGCTGAATGGTCCTTGATCAGCACGTCCCATAATAAATACTCTGTCACCGATAGCTTCTTTCAAACGGCTTGTGGCCTCAAGCCATTCACACAGACGTCCGGATTTCATAGGATCTGGAATCGGCATATTATATACATCATGTAAATCAGAAAGCACAGGTTGTGATTCGTCAACAGTAGCCGGCTCATCATCACGAAAAATCACTTTTGCACCTACAGCTTCTGCTATTGTAGCATCGTCAAAATCTATTACGCATCCATCATATCCATATTTTTCTTGAGAAATAATATGAGCCTCTGCCATTTTACGGCCACTTCTGTTTACTTCACCTATTTTCATTCCGGCAGTTTCAACAGCCAACATAAAACATTGTGGAACAACAGGCAATGTATCAAGCATTTCACCATTTAAAACAGCCTGACAGCGTTCCAAAGAAGACATTTCTTTCATAAAATCTTATTTTAGTTTATACTTTCTTTTTCAAAACAAATGACACAAACAATATATAAATCAATGCAAACAAAGGAACAAGAATACTGACACACTGATTATAATTATCAGCAACAACTCCCATTATAAAAGGGAGAATAGCTCCTCCGGCAACCCCCATTATCATCAAAGATGAAACTTCATTTGCCTTATCCGATCTGGACTTTATAGCTTCAGAAAAAATTATCGGAAAAACATTAGCACAAGTAAAACCTATGACGAAAAGCAAAAACATCATCGTCATAATATGTGACAACATTAAAAATACTGCTAAAGCTACAATTGCTACTATCATATTCCACATCAGAAATTTACTAGGGGAATATTTAGCCAAAATGAAAGTTCCTATAAAAGTTCCTAACATTCGGGCCGCAAAATAGACACTACACCCCAGACTTCCTTCCGATATAGGAAGACTGCAACGTTCAGCAAAATACTTAGGGACTGCTGTCATTAGTCCTATTTCAAATCCAACAATAAGTAAAATCACAGAAAACGACATTATCATTTCACGTCATTAGTGTCCCGTTAAAATTGGGACGAGTTTAATATTAAT
>ULYM01013703.1_pt1 | contig 19347 bp, 18 predicted proteins | sample 1962141 | NCBI WGS metagenome assembly ULYM01 (sample SAMEA4835862, study PRJEB28245) | human gut metagenome | biome: gut microbiome; material: fecal sample | place: Denmark | collected 2008
TTAAGAGGAGATAAGCAATTACAATTATGATACGTAAAATTTTAGTTCGTTTTGATGACATTTGTCCTACTATGGATTTTAAGTTATTTGGAGAAGCTGTAGGGCTTATGGATAAGTATGGAGTTAAGCCTTTGATTGGTGTGATACCAGAGTGTTTGGATAAAGACTTGGAGATAGAATCTGCTCATCCTGATTTTTGGGAATATGTGAAATCTTTACAAACTAGGGGATATACTGTTGCAATGCATGGATTTAATCATGTTTTTTGCAGTCAGCATAGGGGTATAGTGACCAAACGCATCGGATCTGAATTTGCAGGTCTCCCTTTGGAAATACAAGTAGAAAAGATTCGTATGGGTAAAGAGATTCTTAATGCTCATGGGATTTATACGGATATTTTCTTTGCTCCTGCTCACTCTTATGATGAAAATACACTTGAGGCTATTCGTCTAAATGGATTTAAATATATGTCGGACGGTAAGAGTACAAAACCTTATATGTTAAATGGTGTAAAGTGTATACCTTGCAAATCGCATGGTTGTCCTAAAATCCCAAAGTCAGGTTACGTTACAGCGCTTTTTCATGCACATGAATGGTCACTTCCAAATAAACAGCATGATGCCGTTCTCTTTAGACATCTTGTAGAGACTTATTATAAAGATATTGTCACTTTTGAAGAGTATGTATCTCAAGAATGTGGAAATGAAATAATTCAGCGATTAAATGAGAGAGCTTACCTTCTATGGTCTACTATTTTAAAACCATTCCTTGCAAGAATTAAGAACCGTTTATTAGGGAGAATATGAAACAAAAGAGAAAAGTGGCTCATGTCATTTATGATCTTGCTACAGCAGGAGCTCAGACAGTAGTGATGAACTATATGCGTTCGATGCAGCACGATAAAGATTATGATATTTGCATAGTTGTGGGAAATAAGTACACTGGGTTACAATATGAGGAAGAATCAAAAGCTAAAGGTTTTAATGTTATTTATGCAAATTACAAGCCTATCTGTTTAAAAGCATTGGGTCCATTCCGCCCATTGATAAATTGGTTTCGTTATCAATTGTCACTCTACAAGGTACTAAAACATGTAAATCCAGACATTGTACATACTCATCTTACTAAAATTTTACCATTCGTGTCAATTCCCATTCTATTATTGGGTAAGAAAAAAGTTCATACACTCCATAGTGACCCATATGCTATTGAATATAGGTTCTATCTGTATGCAATGGTGGTATTTCATTTGTTCCGGTTTAAAGTTGTTGGGGTTACTGAAAGTCAGGTCGAGAAAGCCAAGAAACGCTACCATTTGAATAATATATCAGTTGTTCATAATGGTTTGAATCTTAGTAGGTATAAGATTTCAGAAAGTAAAGAAGATATCCGTAAGGAGTTAGGCATAGAAGAAAGTGCTTTTGTGATAGGTACTGTAGGAAGATTAGATAAGATTAAGAACTATCCTTTTCTTATTAAGGTCTTTGCAGAAGTAGTAAAAGAGATGCCAAAAGCAAAACTTCTATTTGTGGGTGAAGGTGCAGAAAGGAATTATTTAGCTGATTTGGTTGAGACTTTAAATCTTACAGATAAAGTAATTTTTGCAGGTCTTAGAAAAGATGTCGAGCGTATGTATCATGCTATGGATGTGTTTATGATGACCTCTTTTTTTGAGTCAAGTTCTATTGTAACAGTAGAGGCACAAGCTAGTGGAATTCGTTGTGTTATAGCAAGTAGTATCCCTGAAAATGTAATTGTTACAGATGATAATGTTTCAACACTTTCACTTGAGGCTCCTACAGAGGATTGGGTAAAGGCTATAAAAGGAAAATATCCAAAGAGAAAAAAAGTCAGCGATATTACTATGTTCTCAATGGAACGGACGATAAAGGAACTTAAGGAAGTATATACTATTTTTTGATTATATGATACAATCAAGACAAGATTATCTATACTATCTCGAAAGAGATCGCCAGTCAATGAAAATGCCAAAGCTTAAAACTTGGCAAGGTTGGCTTAAAGATTTGTTTTTCCCTCATTATGAATGGAAATTTATAAAATCCCTTCGTTATTTGGAGTATTGTGAAAATGTAAAGAAAAAGCATTTTTGGGGGGTGATTTTTTGGTTTTTAGCAAAGTATAGATTTAGAAAAATATCTGTTAAATTGGGATTCTCTATACCAATAAATGTATTTGGACCTGGATTATCTCTCCCGCATAGAGGAAATATAATTGTAAATCCTAAAACGCATATAGGTGAGAATTGCCGTATTCATGTTGGAGTTAATATTGGTGCAAATCATGATAAAATACCTCGAATAGGGAATAATGTTTATATAGGTCCTGGTGCTATCATTTTTGGTGACATTGAAATTGCTGACAATTGTTTTATAGGGGCTAATGCGACAGTCAATAAAAGTGTTATGATGCCCAATTGTGTAGTTGCTGGCACTCCTGCAAAAGTATTAAAGATGAATGTTTCAAGTTGGAATGGAATAAAACCTATTAATAATATAAATTATGGCGAAATCAGTAAAAACAATAACTGTAGTTGCTGACAATTATCCTGCAGCAGGACATGCTGCAAATGTATTTGTGCAGCAACTTGTTCATGCAATGATAGAACTTGGCGTAAAAGTAAATGTTGTTGCTTATCAGAGTATTATTCATTCTTTTATACACAAAGAGAGACTTCTTCCTTTGCATTCCAAAGGAGTTACGGAAGGTGGCTCTGAATATGATATATATCGCCCATATACCCTCTCTGTAGGGAAGAGAAAAAATAAACTGGTAGAGTGGTTTAACAAGAAAATAATTGAACATAAAGTCGCATCCATTAAGAGTGATATTCTATATTGTCATTTTTGGTCTAGTGCACTTCACGTATACGAATATGCCTTGAGAGAAGGAATGCCTTTGTTTGTTGCTTGTGGAGAAGGAGACAATGCACTTGAAGAAATGGTTGAAAAAATGCATGGAAAGAAAATCGAAGATTTGGCAAGTGCATGTACAGGTGTTGTAAGTGTGTCTTCCGAAAATAAACGCAAATGCATCAAATTTAATCTTTCTTCTGAGGAAAATACAGATGTCTTTCCAAATTGTGTGAATACCAATGTTTTTCATAAAATGAATGTGGAAAAAATGAAGCAAACTCTTAATGTTGAGAAAGATGATTTCGTTATAAGTTTTGTTGGTAGCTTTGTGCCGAGAAAGGGACCTGATAGGGTTGCTAAGGCCATAAATAAGCTCAATGATAAACACATTAAGGTTATGTTTATTGGTAAGCCTTTTTCTGGTTATAAGTATGATTTTGACTGCCCAGGCATTATTCATAAAGGACCTCTTGACCATAATCTTCTTCCACAATATGAAAATTGTGCAGATGCTTTTGTATTGCCAACTCAAAAGGAAGGTTGCTGTAATGCTATAGTTGAGGCACTTGCTATTGGATTGCCTGTTATTTCATCTGATGGTGCTTTTAATGATGATATTCTTAATGATAAAAATTCTATCCGTGTTAACCCCAACGATGTTGACGCTATAGCTGAAGCGATTAAAAAATTACGTGATAATCCGGAATTGCGAAAGTCGATGTCAGAATATTCACTAACACGACATTTAGATTATACTATTAAAGGACGAGCAGAGAGAATACTCTCCTTTATAAACAAACATATACAATGAAAATATCAGTTATAGTTCCGACATATAAACCACAGGCATATTTATTAGAGTGTCTTGATTCAATATATAATCAAACACTACCTAAGTTAGATTATGAACTTGTACTTGTATTGAATGGTTGTAATGAGCCTTATAATACCCAAATTAAGAAGTGGATATCAAATCATAATGATTTGCAAATACAGTTTTTTCAGACAGATTTAGGCGGCGTGTCAAATGCTCGTAATATAGCTATAAATAATGCAAATGGTGAATACATAACATTTATAGATGATGATGATTATATAAGTAGCACATGTTTGGAAAGATTGTTTGAATATGCAGATAAAGACACTATTACTGCAGCCTATCCATATGCTTTTAGAGATGGAAATCCACAAATGCAATTACCATACTCGTATACAAAATTCTATGATATCTATGAAAATGCAGGGAAATTAAATGCTAAATATATAAGACAGTATTTCTCTGGTCCGTGTATGAAGCTTTTCCATAAAAGCATCATTAATAGCAAGCGGTTTAATCCTAATTTTAGAATAGGCGAAGATTCTTTGTTTATGTTTTTAATCTCTGACAGGTTTAAATATTTTCAGGTTGTATCTAAAGATGCTGTATATTATAGAAGATATAGAGAAAATAGTGCTGTAACTACAAAACGTTCTTCAAAAGAGATTCTGAGTAATTCTGCAAAACTATTATATGAATATAGTTGTATTTATTTTAAGTCTCCATTTTCATATTCAATAATTCAGTATATGAGATGTGTGGCTGGAACCTTACATTCTATTTTAGATAATTTATAATAGTATTTATTAAAGAAACTGGTTGAATTAATGAAAATCTATATTATAGCTAATTTTGTTAACTCTAAAACAAGTCGCTTCATTGAATTGGCTGATATATTTGTAAAAAAAGGACATGAGGTCACATTGATAACTTCGGATTTTTCTCATGATTCAAAAAAAACGAAGTCATTAATGCCACAATATGATACTTTTAATGTTATTTATTTGCATGAACCTGGGTACAAAGGAAACGTTGCTCCTCAACGATTATGGAGCCACTATGTTTGGGGGAATAATGTTGCTAAATATCTCGAATCGATTGAGAAGCCAGATGTTGTTTATTGCGCAATTCCTTCATTAACAGTTGCTGTAAAAGCTAGCAATTTCTGTAAGCGTAACGGAGTTAAGTTTGTGGTAGATGTGCAGGATTTATGGCCAGAGGCATTCCAGATGGTGTTTAAGAATAAATTATTCCATTATGCCTTTAAACCTATGGAATGGTATGTAAACAGGGCATATGCATCGGCCGATTTGGCTATCGGAGTATCAGAAACGTATGTACAGAGAGTACTTTCAGTCAATAAAAATCTGAACTCTGGTGTTGCTGTTTTCTTAGGTAATAGTGGATTACTCTTTGAAAAGTCAGCAGAGAAATACGGTAAGGTTTATAACGATGGTGTGATTCGTCTTTGTTACATCGGTTCGCTGAGTCAGAGCTATGATATAAAAATGGTAGTAGACGCAGTGAAGAAGGCTTCTTCTCAGATTGAGCAACGTATAAAGTTTGTTGTAGTAGGTGATGGCGTATATAAGAATGATTTCGAGTCGTATGCAAAACAAAAGAGTATAGATTGTGAGTTTACTGGCAGAATGGATTATCCAGAAATGGTTGGTGTGCTCAGTTCTTGTGATATTGTAATTAACCCTATTAAAAAAGGATCAGCTGCAAGTATTATAAACAAGGTGGGTGATTATGCATTTTCAGGGAAGCCTGTTATCAATACACAAGAGTGTAAAGAGTATAGAAAATTGGTAGATGACTATAATTGTGGCATTAATTGTGAATGTGAAAATGCTGATGATGTAGCTGCAGCAATTATAAAACTTGCTCAATCTCCTGATTTGCGTAGCAAAATGGGAGAGGCTGCGAAGCAATTAGGTAAGGATAAGTTTGACAGGCGTTTTACCTATGCTAAAATAATCAATGCCATTGAGAGATTGTAATATCGATATAGGTTATTCTGCAAGCAGGTAAATGGCGCGATGCTACGAATCGAATTCGTTACCTGCTACAAGGTGATTAAAGTTAGGGGGATAAGAGTCCACCTCTTCCCATTCCGAACAGAGAAGTTAAGCCCCTAAACACTGATGGTACTGCAATTGCGGGAGAGTAGGAAATCGCCAGAGTTTCTAAGATGTATTTTTATTTATATTAAAAACTTTTTATGATGAAAAAACAAATTTAGAGACTCTTCTCATAGAAGAAGAGTACAAGTAAGTGGATGGTGAATCTTTTGGTGTTTTTAATGTATGTCACACTAACGATGGGCAACTATCATTAGTGGCATAAGAACCCTGATGAGTAGAACAGTATTGAATTGCTGTCAGACTTCTGTGGCTGTTATACAGCCTTCGTTGACCTAACAGAAGAAGTTGCAAAGTCAAGATAGCCTAAGAAGAAAAGATAATTCTTCGAACCTCTGAGTTGGGGAGAGAGGGTATAAAGCTCCCCATATTCACCTTTTGTAATAAAGGTGTCATTTTTTACTAACATTGTTTTTAGATTTAATAACTATGAATTGGAAGAAATATTTGTCATCAGAAAGATTGCGCGTCAGCTCTATAACATTAGAACAACGAAAAATTAATAACGATTATCGTACTGATATAGAATCAGATTTTGGACGAGTAATATTCAGTTCTGCATGTCGCAGATTGCATGACAAAACTCAGGTATTTCCATTGACAACAGATGATAATATCCATTCGCGTCTTACGCATTCAATGGAGGTTATGAATATAGGACAGTCGTTTGTCTTTACTTTGAGCCAAAATCAAGAATTCAAGGAGCACACAGGATTGGACGAAGTTACAATTTTGCGTGATTTGGCAGCAGCATTAAAAGTAGCATGTTTAGTACATGATATAGGAAATCCTCCGTTTGGACATTTTGGTGAAGATTCATTACAAAACTATTTTAGCGAATTATTCAATAATCCTCCAATGTGGATGAGTGATAAAGACAAAGAATCATTAAAAAAGCTTGGGGCTGCAGATTCACTTGAAGGATTAGATTATACTCAGTTTGATGGCAATGCAGAAGGGCTACGAGTATTAACCAAGTTGCAATTTATAGATAGTTTGGATGGCTTGAACTTGACTTGTGCGAGTTTAGGTTCATTTATGAAGTATCCGAATGTTGGTCATAAAGATAAGAGTGATGGTAGTTATATAGGGATGCATAAGCATGGTGTTTTACAAACTGAGAAGAATGTATTGGCAAAGGTAATAGATGCTTGTGGATTAACTTATAGCGGTGATTTAGTAGTAAGACATCCTATGTCATTCTTAATGGAAGCTGCTGACTCAATTTGTTATTTGACTATGGATATTGAAGATGGTCTAAAAAAGAGATGGTTATCTGTAAGAGATATTTATAGTAGAATCGAAAAAAATAATGAGGATAATAAAATAGAGCTTGATGGAAAAGCTGGAAATTTGTTATGCTTGATACTCAAAGATATAAATGATAAATCAATGAATAGTAGAAAACAGATAATGAACTTACGTACTTATTTGATGGGATATTTAATTGATTTGGCATTGAGAAACTTTGTTGAACATATAGAGCAGATTGAGAATGGAGACTATACAAAGGAACTGATTGAAGATGATAGCAATGGGATTGCTAATGTGTTGAAGAATATTTGTAAAGAAGCAATCTTGAATAGTAGAGAGGTTATATCTTTGGAGATAACAGGTAAGTCTGTTATTTATGGTATTTTGAACGCTTACATAGAAATGTTTTTTAGTAATAATAAAAGTTTGAGAGATAGAGCTAAACGACTTATCTCGAAAACTATATTTTTAACTACACTTCAAGAACATTTAGAAAAATCAAATAGAACAGAAAAGGCTGATGACGTCTATGAGAAATTTGATGTAGAGAATTTTACTGTAGAAGAACGCTTGAGAATTCTTCGTGATTACGTTTCTTGTATGACTGATAAGTTTGCCCTTAATCATTATCGTAAACTCAGTGGACAACAAATATACTGATATAATAGATGTACAAGCTCCTTTTTTTAAGTATTTCTTACAAAAGAGCATGAGTCTGGAGATGCGTGAGATTCTAAATGAAATTTCCGCAAAAACAGATGTGTATGTATTTAGTGGAATAATACGCAACTTTTTCCTTGGAGATACCAACTTTCGTGATTTGGATATTGTAGTGAGAGATGTAGATTGTGTGATGAAAATGATGCGTACCACAAAAGGTAGAGTAGATTTTAAAGTAAATAGTTTTGGTGGAGTAAAAGTCAAATTTCAGAATTTAATAATTGACTTGTGGGGATTAGGTAATACTTGGGGAATTAAAAAGGAAAATATGGATTTATCACCACATTCATTACTAAAAACTGCATTCTTTAATTTTTCGGCAATTGTGCTTGATTATAATAATACTAAATTTTATTATGACAATGCTTTTGTGGATTTTCTTGAAACTAAAATAATGGATGTGGTGTATTTAGAGAATCCTAATATACCATTATGCATTATTAATTCTTGCTATTATCGAGAAAAATATGGTTTTGGATTAAGTTTAAATTTATGTCGTTGGCTATTCGTAAATTATATACGATTGGCTTATGTAGATAAAAGAAAAAGCATTTTTGATGATTTGCAAAAGAAACACTTTTCGAAAATAGTTGTTTCGCATGAACAGATTAAAGAACTTGTTTATCTTTGTTATAGGCATATTAAGATAGTTATGCCTATATCTCCGAAATTTATTTGATAGTAGGTTTAACTATTTGAAATGTTTGCTTTGTATATGAATAATATAGAGAGCTTGTTTTAAATGAAGATTTTGAATTTTTTAATAGGTATTTGTGCGTGAATAATGAATATCTGCTCACCGTTTTAAGTAATATAGAAATAATTAAAACAAAAATATGTTATATGAACTAGCCCATATCCTTAAAGAAAAATGCGGTTTTCTTTGGGATACAGTCGAATGGGGAAATGCTGCGCTCTTTGGAATGATTCACCAAGGCGCATTAAAGGATGTCCCTACAATTTTAAAACAAGTAAATAATGATACGTTTTCAATACGTTTAACAGAGAAGAATGATGCTCCTAAGCTTGCCAAGTTTTTTGAAGAGCAACCGGAGGGTGCCTTTACATTCTTTAAACCTCATGATTTTGATGAGAAATCAATATCAAAGGTACTTAAAAATAAGGCATTCATGACTTTTGTTGTAGAAAGTAGTGATTCTATAGTTGGCTATTTCTTCCTTCGTTGTTTCGTAAACGGAAAGTGTTTCCGTGGTAAGATAGTGCATAAGGATTGGCAAGGCCGTGGCATTGCAAAATTGATGGGTGTGGCTATGACAAAAGTCGCCCAGCATTTGAACTTGCGTATGTTTGGTTCTATATCTCCAGAGAATTACGCATCTATGGCATCTGCTAAGGCTTCTAATGATATCAAGATACATAAGACTCTTGAGAATGGATACTATTATATTGAGTTTCTTCCTAAAAAGGTTGACTCTCATGTAAATGGGGGGGGTAAAACTCAGGTAGTTAGATTGCAGCCGCTCTTCGTTACTAATTATACACAAGAAAGGAGGGCTGCATAATGGCGCAGTGTGACGTAATTCTAACCTACTGCTGGAATCGCGTAGGCTATACGATATTAAAATCGCTCTACCAGAAGGGGTTGAAGGTATGGGCGGCAGATACGAGCAAGAAAAACATCTGCTCAATGTCTAAGTTTTGTTCTGGTAGCTTTACTTACCCTGATCCTTTTAAAGAGGAGGATGCTTTTATCAAGGTTTTAAAAGAGAAGATTGCCGAGCTTAAGCCAAAGGTGCTGATGCCTACTCACGATGAGAGTGTTGTAATTATGCGTCATCGCTCTGAGTTTCCTGCAGAATTGATTATTCCGTATGAAAGCGAAGCGAAATTGCTGATGCTTGCTAACAAGGCTGAGAGTACTGAGATAGCTCGCAAAGCTGGTGTCTCTGTTCCGGAGGTATATCAGTCGGCTGATGAAGTGAAGCGTTATCCTGTTGTATTCAAAACTGTAATCGGTAATTCTGCAAAGGGTGTGTATTTCCCTAAGAGTAAGGAGGAGTTGCTGAAGTTGATGGAGGTACATAAGGATGAAGAGACGTTGTTGCAAGAGTGGATAGGTGGCACAGACTATAGTGTGGACTGTGTGCGCTGGGATGGTTTTTGCAAAACTTCGGTATATCATGCGCTTGTTACTAAAACGGATGGCGGTGGTACTACTACGCAGCGTGAGATAGTAGACATGCCGCAACTGGAAGCGGAGGCTATAAAGCTAATGGATGCGGTTGATTTCCATGGGGTGTGCGGACTGGATTTCCGTTATGACCCAGAGAATAACAGAATTGCTTATATAGAAACTAATGCTCGTTTTACAGGTGGATTGGCTACTCCGGTAGCTGCCGGATTTGATATCCCATGGATAGTTTATAAGTTGGCAACGGAGGGTAAGTATACTGAGCCTATAAATGTTCGCATCGGTACTCGTACTAAATGGATTCTTGGTGATGTGATTACATTGGTAGGGCGTATCGTTAAGATGAAATGGAATCCAAAAGAATTGAAGCGTGTTTTCTCTTTCAGCGGTTTTGATGCTTTCGATGATTTTTGCAAAGAAGATAAGAAGGCTATCCTTGGTGAGTTTGGTTATTACTGGGGTAAATTGGTTAAGAACGGTAAATTGAATCCATAAAGATGAAGTGTATTCAAATTTATGTGTTGTATCCAAAGATTGTAGAATTGGTGAAAGAGCATTTGGACTCTTTTTTCAGCAGATATAAGTGATGAAAAATTGCTAGTTTACCGTCATTCGTTAGAAAAAGTGTATCAACTTGCCAATTATTCGTTAGAAAAAGTGTACCTTTAGGCTTGTTATTCATTAGAAAAAGTGTAAGTCATGAAGAGAACTTTATATAATCAACTATTGCAATGGAAGGGTAAGAACGACAGAAAGCCGTTGATACTCAATGGTGCACGTCAGGTGGGTAAGACGTATTTGCTTCAGGAATTCGGGCGTAATGAGTATGAAAAGGTGGCGTTCTTCAGTTTAGACCGTAATCCGATGGCGGCTACCGTGTTTGAACAGGGTGGTTCGGTAGCGGATATTCTGTTATCGCTTTCGGCAATCAGTAATGTGGATATAACTCCTGGGAATACGCTTGTGGTGCTCGATGAGGTGCAGGATTGTCCAAAGGCGTTGGAGACGCTTAAATATTTTTGTGAGGATGCTCCGGAATATCATGTTGTGGTGGCGGGCTCGCTGTTGGGGCTTTCGCTTCATGATGGGGTGTCTTATCCGGTAGGAAAGGTGGAGGAGTTGCGCCTTTATCCGATGACGTTTGTTGAATTCTTGCAGGCTATTGATAAGGTGCGCTTGGCTGATGTGCTGCAGAGCGGTAACTGGACGGTTATTAATATGCTTGCCGATGAGTATGTGCGATTGCTTAGACAGTATTATTATGTGGGCGGTATGCCTGCGGCGGTGTTGGCTTTCGCTGAGCAGAAGGGGCTGAAGGTGGTAAGAGAGATTCAGAACCAGATAATTCGAGATTACAGACGTGATTTTTCGAAACATGCTCCGGTGGGTGAGGTGCTGCGTATTAATATGGTGTGGGACAGTATTCCGGCGCAATTGGCTAAGGAGAACAAGAAGTTTATTTATGGGGCGGTGAAGAAGAGTGCACGTGCTGCCGACTTTGAACTGGCTATTCAGTGGCTTATAGACGCTGGTTTGGTGTATAAGGTGATGCGTGCCAACAGTGCGCAAATGCCGCTGAAGTTTTATGAGGACTTGAATGCTTTCAAACTGTTCATGCTGGATGTGGGCTTGATGGGGGCGATGGCAGAAACGAGTGCTGAGGCTATGTTGGTAGATAATAGTGTGTTTATGGAATATAAGGGGGCGTTTACGGAGTTGTATGTGCTCACTCAGCTCAAGACGTTGGAAATGCCTATCTATTATCATAGCGTGGACAATTCTACTATAGAACTCGACTTTATTGTACAGTTAGGCGGCAAGGTATGGCCCGTAGAGGTTAAGGCTGAGACGAATGTCAAGGCTAAGTCGATGCGTACTTTTATCAATAATCATCCAAATCTTACAGGCATACGTTTTTCCATGCTTCCGTATGAGCGTCAAGATTGGATTGTGAATATTCCGCTTTATGCTTGTTTGATGATAGGCAAGGCTTAACAATATTCTTCCTCACCCGAGTGGCGGCAATGCGCAGAGCGATACTGCGGTGGGGAACATTGGCTCTCTTTCGCATAGAGATGTCTATCGGTGAGTACTCAAATTGTCTGTTGAAATTGAAAACATTTAGCTCAATGGTAATGTAATATTGAATAGATTTAGTTATCTTTGTATTAATAGACCATGAGGTTTGTGACAATATCAAGAACATCAGTGATTTTAAATCTATAAATGATATGACCACTCTCGAGATACAAAACGTTGGGCCATTACAGTCTGCATATGTTGAATTCAAAAAATGCACTTTGTTCATTGGAGAGCAAGGTGCAGGTAAAAGTACTATCGCTAAATTGTATTCTCTTTTCACTTGGCTTGAAAAGGGATTGTTAAGACATACGATTTCAGAAGGTTCGGTAGTAAAATATAATCAGTTTAAAAACAAGTATGCTGCATATCATAATCTGAAGTCATATTTTTCTGAACATTCATACATTCTATATACGGGTGAGCAATATGTATTTGAATACAAGAATGAACATCTGGATATTAGGCGAAATGATTCAAATGGAGAGTTGAATTCTGCTAAGGTGATGTATGTTCCTGCAGAGCGTAACTTGCTGAGCGTAGTGGAGAGTGGTAAATTGCAAAGTGGATTGTCTGAATCAATGCAAACATTGATGGAGGAATTGAACAATGCCAAAGCTTATTATGCCAAGGGTGTGGATTTGCCTATCGGTGGTATGAATTTTACATACGATAGACTAAACAAGGTGAGCTGGTTAAATGGAAAGAATTTAAATGGCAGGGAGTTTAAAATAGCATTGAAGGAAGCTTCAAGTGGTTATCAGTCGTTGATGCCTATGACGCTTGTTTGTCATTATTTATCAGATCTTGTTCAGAATAGTGGGGCTGAGACTATGGACTATAAAGAACAGCAACGCTTGCAACAGGAGGTGGATAAGATAATGGGGGATAATAAAATATCCGATACTGTAAAAAATGCAATGCTTCGAAATATATCTGCAAGGTATAGATATACTGAGAATGTGAATGTGGTGGAGGAGATGGAGCAAAACCTATATCCGGAATCACAAAAGCGTGTATTGTTTGACCTGCTTAGCATTAACAATAGATTAGAACGAAACAAATTGGTATTGACAACTCATAGCCCGTATTTGGTGAACTATGTGACCCTTGTTGTGAAAGCCGCTATGATAGAGCCGCAGATTCCTGCAGATGCCGTTGAGCTGAAAGATTCATTATATAGTATAGTTCCTGCAGAATCTATAATGAATGCTTCTGATTTGGCTATATATGAATTGAGAGATGGTGAAGCAAGATTATTGGAAAACTATGATGGTATTCCTTCGGATTCGAACTATCTAAATCAACAGATGGCTGAGACAAACGATTTGTTTGACCAACTGCTTGACATCGAAGAACAAATATAGGAAGCATAAATATGGAGGATGTAGTAGATTTCTTTATCCCTAAGTGCCAAGTGCTTGGAATAATGGCAGAAATTTTTGGTATTTGTGATGATGATGACAAGGCAGAGAAGACTCCTGCATATGTCAGTTTCGACAACGAAGAGAAATGGGGCGCTATTATAAAAAACTATAGTGGAAAACCATTGAATTTTACAGCAGTGGACAATTGTGTTGTTGTTCGGAGAGAAAATGACGATATGGAAAACCGTTGTGATGCAATGTTATCAAATGCTGATAATTTGGTATTTATAGAGTTAAAGAACGAACGCCAGAAATGGTTTCCTCATGCTGTGGAACAGTTGCAGAAGACAATAGAGGTTTTCAAGCTATATAACGATGTTGGTATGTATAAAAGGAAGCGTGCCTTTGCTTGTAATGTTAGACATCCGAATTTTGCATATAGTAACAAGGAACTGAAACAAAAGTTTTATCAAACAAATGGTTTCAGACTATATGATGAGATGACAATAGAGTTCAGATAGAGTTCTTTTCGCTGTAAGCGGGTTGGATGAAACAATAATAAATCCCCGTCCGAATGACGGCATAGTGCAGAGCGATACTGCGACGGGGAACAACTTCTTATTTTTATTATTTGTATTCTTTTGGGTGGAGTAGGGTCTTATCATTCCACTAACGCATAATAGTATATTTTTTAATTGATTTTTAGGTAGGTATTCTGGTATGGAGTATCTACCCTAAATGGTATTATTCATCAGAAAAAGTGTATTCTTCCTCACCCGAGTGGCGGCAATGCGCAGAGCGATACTGCGATGAGGAGCATTGGCTCTCTTTCGCATAGAGATGTCTATCAGGGCGTGTTGTGCCTATAAAGCGCGTTTCTTCTACCTGAATTTCATAGTAAACTTAATAGAATGATTATCAAAAGACTCTTTGACATTGTTGCATCCCTGTGTGGGCTGCTCTTGATTTGGTGGATTTTCCCCATTGTAGCGTTTTTAATCCACAAGAATATGCCGGGCGGTCCTGCGTTCTTCTGCCAGAAGAGGGTGGGCAAGGACGGTAAGCTATTTACTTGCCATAAGTTCCGCTCTATGACGGTGAAGCATAGCGGCTCTTCGGTTTCGGTGGCGGGCGACAGTCGTATTACTCCTTTCGGAGCGAAGCTTCGCCATTACAAGGTTGACGAGTTGCCCGAGCTGTGGGATGTGTTGATTGGTAACATGAGTTTTGTAGGTCCTCGTCCTGATGTGCCGGGTTATGCCGATAAGTTGCAGGGCGATGATAGGGATGTGTTGAAGCTTCGTCCGGGCATCACTGGTCCGGCTACGCTGAAGTATCGTCTGGAGGATGAGATGATTTCGGAATATGTGGCAAAGAAACAGGCGGAGGGTGATAAGCGCCCCATGCAGGAGATAGCAATAGAGTATAATGATGAGGTGATTTATCCGGATAAGGTGCGCCTGAATTGTTATTACTATCGTCATTATTCGTTCTGGAAGGATATCGAAATGATATTCGCCACTGTGCTGGGCTTCAAGGTGAAGTTTGCCGGCGAAGAGGTGTGACGGTATAGTGTAAATGTGTATATGTATCAACAATTATAATATAGTATAATTATGTCTGAAGAAAGAAAAACAATTTATCTCTGTCTTGCCCACATGAGTGAGGCTGGTTTGGAACAGAAATATGTGAAAGAGGCTTTCGACACTAACTGGGTGGTGCCGATGGGGCCGAACGTGAATGCTTTCGAGCAGGATTTGGAGGCGTTTGTTAATAGCAAAAGTAACGGTACTGAGCCGCTTGATAGAGAGGTGGTGTGTCTGAGTGCTGGTACTGCTGCGGTGCACTTGGCTTTGATAGGTTGTGGCGTGAAGGCTGGCGATGAGGTGTTGGTGCAGAGCTTTACGTTCTGTGCTTCGAGCCATCCTATCACTTATCTGGGTGCTAAGCCTGTGTTTGTGGGTTCGGAAGGTGAGACTTGGAATATGGATCCGGCGTTGCTGGAGAAGGCTGTCCTGGACCGTAAGGAGAAGACTGGAAAGTATCCGAAGGCTATAGTTCCGGTGGCGCTGTATGGTATGCCGTATCGCATAGATGAAATTATGGCTATCGCTGATAAGTATGGCATAGCTGTAGTAGAGGATGCTGCCGAGGGTATGGGTTCTCGCTTTGATGGTGAGGTGCTGGGGACTTTCGGTAAGTATGGTGTTCTGTCGTTCAACGGTAACAAGATGATTACTACTTCGGGTGGTGGCGCATTGATTTGCCGTAACGCTGAGGACGCTAACGAGGTGATGTGGTATGCTACTCAGGCTCGTGATGCTTATCCGTATTATCAGCATACTGCTATCGGCTATAATTATAGAATGAGTAATGTGTGCGCCGGTATCGGCCGTGGCCAGATGACGGTGCTGAATGATCATATAGCTCATCATAAGCATGTGCAGAAGCTCTACGAGGAGTTGCTGAAGGATGTTCAGGGTGTGCATATCCACAAGCAGCCTGAAGATAAGCGTTATGACTCTAACTTCTGGCTGTGTGCGGCTACGCTGGATGCTGACGTGAAGATTCAGGGTCAGGAGAATGCTTATAAGGAGGTTATCAAGACTGCGGTGGGTGGCGCTGCTGGTGTTATACATGCGGTGGATTCGGCTACTACCGACTGTCAGCCTAACGAGAATGTTGAGGCTCTGCGTGTGTTTATGTTGGCCAAGAAGATTGAGTGTCGCCCGGTATGGAAGCCTATGCATAAGCAGCCTGTATACGAGGGCGCTCCGGTTTATACTAACGGCATTGAGGAGGATATCTTCAAGGTGGGATTCTGCTTGCCGGCCGGTCCGTACGTTACGGATGATGATGTGCGCTATATAGTAGAGTGCATCAAGGAGGCGATAGTGAAATAAGTTATATTATATATAAGGTATCGTAATGGGCGGTTAACGGACGCACGGGTGCTGAGGCATGTGTGTCTGTTAGTCGCCCTTTTGTTATTAGTGTATTATGGTGAAGCGTTTTATACTTGCGGTGTGGAAGTTTTGTTCTTATCTCTTCATTCCCCGAAAGGCGAAGAGGTGGAGTGAAGATTGAATAAAATCAGATTTATTGGTATGTGATTTGTGTAAGCCACGAAAAAAAAGTAATTTCGTATTATTCTAAAAACGTTTGTATATGAAGTTTCCAATCGGCATACAGGATTTTAAGAAAATACGCGAAGGTGGTTTTGTTTATGTAGATAAAACGGCTTTGTTGTATAAGCTGGCAAATGAAGGCACAATTTATTTTCTGAGTCGTCCGCGACGGTTCGGAAAATCGTTGCTTGTATCGACATTGAAGTATTATTTCGGTGGCGAGAGGGAGTTGTTCAGTGGGCTTGCTATCGATGCACTGGAGAAGGATTGGAATAGTTATCCAATTTTTCATGTGGACTTTAACAGTACTAATTACACGAAGAGTGGAGATGCATTGTCTAAACTGATTAAGGGTACCGTTGAGGATTGGGAACGGCAGTATGGTTATGTTGGCAACGAGGAGTTTGATTATGGGAAACGTTTTGCCGAACTGCTAAAGCATGTTCATGCAACTACGGGCAAGCGTTGTGTGGTGCTGGTTGATGAATATGATAAGCCGTTGCTTGATGTTCTGGATTCGGGAATGGTGGAACAGGGTGGAGACGGAAAGGAGATGCTGCTTGAAGATATCAACCGTGAGATTCTGAAGGGCTTTTATTCTGCTTTTAAGTCTGCCGACCAAGATCTACGCTTTGTGCTGCTAACTGGGGTGACAAAGTTTTCGCAGGTAAGTGTGTTCAGCGGTTTCAATCAGCCTGCAGATATCAGCATGAGTACGGTGTATGATGCGATATGTGGTATTACGGAGGAGGAGCTTGAAGCGGTGTTTCATGATGAGATGGATGCGATGGCGGAGGAAATGGATGTGCCGGAAGATGAGGTTCGGCTTATGCTGAAAAGGCATTATGGCGGTTATCATTTCAGTAAGCGGAAGACGGATATTTTAAATCCGTTCAGTTTGCTTAATGCGTTTGCTAACCATAACATACAGGATTATTGGTTTAGAACGGGTACGCCTACTTATCTTATACGTTTGCTGGATCATACGGACGAGAATCTTAATGAGCTTACGGGGAAATATTATGATACGTCGGAGTTTATCGACTATAAGGCGGATGTGGAGCGTCCGTTGCCGATGATATACCAGAGTGGTTATTTGACTATTAAAGATTACGACCGTGATTCTGATTCTTATTTGCTTGACTTGCCGAATAATGAGGTGAAGAAGGGGTTCTTAACGCTAATTGCTTCAAACTATCTTGGAGCAAAGGAGTCGGCTAGTACATTGGCTATACAGTTGGTGCGTGCCATACTTAGGGACGATCTTGATACTTGGCGTAAAAGTCTGACTGCATTTTTTGCCAGTATTCCTTATACTATGCGAAGAAAGGATATGGAAACTGAGAAGGAGCGTTATTTTCACTATACATTTTACTTGATTTTTCGTATTCTCAGTACTTATTTGGTGCTTACCGAAAAACAGCAGAGCGAGGGTAGAGCGGATTGTATCATTGAGATAAAGAAGGTGGTGTATATATTTGAATTTAAACTGGACGGTACGGCAGATGACGCTTTACGACAGATAGAAGAGAAGGGGTATGCACGTCCTTACGAAGCTGATATGCGTACTGTACGGAAGGTTGGCGTTAACTTTTCTTCGAAATCGGGAACGATAGACGACTGGAAAGAAATTTAAATAGACTTCCTTTTTTTATGTGCTCAAAGCGTATTTTGAGTTTTTTCTGCTAACTTTGCATGACTTTTATATAGACTTGATAATTATGATTAGGATTAAGAACAATTGGCGAGTGCCTAAAGGTCAGGAGCTGACCGAACTGGATAAGAAGGTGCTTTATTATCAGAATAAGGGACATCTGGTGCCGACTCGTCAACTTATCAAGACTCCGGAACAGATAGAAGGCATCCGCAGAAGTGGTATGCTGAATACGGCTGTGCTGGATAAGGTGGCTGAAGAGATTCATGCTGGCATGAGTACAGCTGAAATCGATAAGATAGTGTATGATTATACTACTCAGCATGGGGGCGTTTGTGCGTGCCTGGGCTATGAGGGTTTCCCGAAGAGTGTTTGTACTTCTATAAATGAGGTGGTGTGTCATGGTATTCCGTCGGAAGAGGAGATTTTGGAAGAGGGCGATATCGTGAACGTGGACTGCACTACCATCCTTGACGGGTATTATGCTGATGCTTCGCGTATGTTTATCATCGGAAAGACTACTCCGCAGAAGGAGAAGTTGGTGCGCGTGGCTAAGGAATGTCTTGAGGTTGGTATGGAAGCCGCTAAGCCGTTCAGCTTTGTAGGTGATTTGGGTCATGCTATTGAGAAGCATGCCAAGAAGAACGGGTTCTCTGTAGTACGAGACTTGTGTGGTCATGGCGTGGGAGTGGAATTCCATGAGGAACCGGATGTGGTGCATTACGGTCGTAAGGGTACCGGAATGTTGCTGGTGCCGGGTATGGTGTTCACTATAGAGCCGATGATTAACATGGGTACGTGGGAGGTATTCATCGATGAAGAGGATGGCTGGACTGTAGTCACTGAGGATGAATTGCCTTCGGCTCAGTGGGAGCATACGTTTGTGATGACGGAGAATGGTTTGGAAATTCTTACGTATTAATCGGAATCGGTATACACATTATTATATATAGTAAATTATGAGTGATACTATCATATTAGGTATTGAGTCGTCTTGCGACGATACTTCTGCCGCTGTTATAAAGAACGGTGTGTTGCTGTCGAGTGTGATAGCGAGTCAGGCCGTGCACGAGTCTTATGGTGGCGTGGTACCCGAGTTGGCGTCGCGTGCGCATCAGCAGAACATTGTGCCGGTGGTGCACGAGGCTCTTAAGCGTGC
>ULYM01002661.1_pt1 | contig 18811 bp, 16 predicted proteins | sample 1962141 | NCBI WGS metagenome assembly ULYM01 (sample SAMEA4835862, study PRJEB28245) | human gut metagenome | biome: gut microbiome; material: fecal sample | place: Denmark | collected 2008
GGTAATTGATGGGCAGAACAAGTTCCCACGCTTTCCTTTTGTTAAACCTATCCTATCCGGGGAACAATAGGAAGTTTACTGGCTAATTGTATGAAAAAATTAAAATGCAGGTATGTTATTTATCTATTTTGTATTTGCAGCTTGTTCCCCTGCCTGTTAAGCTCATGCAAATACGACGACTCGGAATTAATCGACCGGGTGGATAATCTGGAAGATCGCTTGGCGAAACTGGAAGAACAATGCAAGCAGATAAACGCCAACATCAACTCTTTGCAAACCATCGTAAGCGCGCTGGAAAATGCCAATCAAATTACCTCTGTTTCAGAGTTGGTAGAGAACGGAAAGGAAGTGGGCTATAAAATTGAATTTTCAAAGAGCGATCCTATTTACATTTATCACGGGCAAGACGGAGCCGACGGCTCGGATGGAACCTACGGCTATGTCCCGCAAATCAGCGTGGAAAAAGATAAAGACGGAATTTATTACTGGACGCTAGACGGCTCTTGGCTGACGGATAAAGACGGCAACAAGATCAAGGCTGTAGGCTTAGATGGCCAAGATGGTAAAGACGGACAGGATGGCGAAGATGGTAAAGATGGAGCCGATGGTTCGGATGGCTCTAACGGAAGCAACGGTTCTAACGGACGGGATGGCGTGACGCCTAAACTACGAATTAACGAAGGGAATTGGGAAGTATCCTATAATAATGGCGCGAGTTGGAAAGTACTGGGTTCTGCTACAGGAGGAACGACACCAAGTCCTATTACGGGAGTGGAAGTAAAAGATGGGTATGTCATCTTTACGTTAAGCACAGGAGATGAAATTCAAGTTCCTTTGTTCAACGGTATCACTATTACGTTCGATGAAACGACTATAGGAATGGAAGCTGATAGCAAGGTAGATTTGCAATATGAATTGACAGGCAGTGAAGATGTAAAAGTTTCGGCCATTGGCGAAGGCGTTCGTACCAGCATTGACCAAACGAATAAAACATTAACGATTACAACGGATGCGAATTTCGAAAGTGGAAAAGTATTGGTTCATGCCACCGATGGCAATAACGTCGCTACCGTAGAGCTGACTATAACGAAGGAAGTAATTACGTATATTGTGTATAAATCTAAAACTAAACTTGAACCTCGTAATTGGTTCTTCCCTCCAGAAGATAATCCTGACTTAGAATACCTATCCGATAAGAGTGAATATAATGAAGCAACACAAGAAGGTAAAATGGCAATAAATGGAATTATTACAGTATTTGACGGACATGCTTTTAGTACAAATGCCAATAATAATTTAATATCTATAGAAATACCGGAAGGAGTGACAGAAATAGCGAATAGTGCATTTATAAGTTGTTATTCATTAACAAATGTATCTTTTCCATCCACACTGAAAATCATAGGTTATGGAGCCTTTAGTCAAACTTCTTTAACTGGTGATGAAAATAAAAATCTTATTATACCTGAGGGTGTTGAAGAGATAGAGATGCAGGCTTTTAAATGTGATCAGGCATCTTCAAATCCGGCTTATACAAAAGTCACTCTCCCAAGTACTATAAAAAGTATTGGTTCGCAAGCGTTTACTGGATCAATGAATAATACAAGAAATTTTGATATTTACTGTTATGCTGAAGAAGTTCCTACAGTAACGAGTAAAAGTTTTACTGCTCGTAACAATCCTGTATATGTACCACAATCAGCTCTTTCAAAATATCAGACTGATAGCAATTGGAGTAAATATACACTAAATGCAATTGCATCTGAATAAGCAGAATAATCTGTTATCCACCCCAAAGGCTGTCTCCATAGAAATAAAGGGACAGCCTTTTTGTTAGTGTTTATGTGTATGAAATTAAATGAGTAGCCATTAAAACCCTCTGGCAAATTTCTTCCAGAATGCATCGGCCATTTCTTCCCAACGAAGGATAGTGGCTCCGGCAAAGTCGGCTGTGTATTGGGTTAGATAAGCCCGTGCAGCTGCTTCTCCTTTTGTCTGGGATAAAGTCTGATAACGATTTTCTACGAAAGGCATTTCCGACAGTCCTTTCTCTTCAAAGTGTGCTACGGCAGATAATACTGTTTCTTTAGTCGCTCCCCAGCGAACGGTTGCCAGCTTGTTGGCTGTCCGGTATTTCCAGACGATAGCATCTTCCCGATGGGCTGCCTGTCCGCAGACTGCAAAGCAAGCGGGTAACGATGTCGTTCCCGAGAAAACCGGAATACGCGGACTTTGCCCCGGATTATCGAAAGAGATCCAAGCTACGCCACCAACGGCATCCGGCAACCAGCTTCGTAATTGGATTACGGTCGAATAAGAGCATTGCGGAACAGCTACCAAACGATTTTTCTGTACGGTGTTAGGTTTGATTCCGTTCAGCATGGTGATCATATCCGATGTCATCCACGGATTGGCAGCCGGACTGATAATCGTATCGGTCAGACCGGTTTCTTTATTCTTGGCTGTTACTTTCAGGTTCTTGGTCACATCAAATTCCGAACCGGCATACGTCTCTCGGAGTAGAGCCATCACTTTCTGTACTGATACGGCAGAGTCCGGTTTAACGCTGATAGGCAGTTCTTCCGCATCATACGAAAGATGCAGCGAAGGAGCCAGGGCATTCAGGATATAATATTCACGCAGGCTGAATGATTTCTTTTCGCCGAAATAATTTCCACCGGCATAGGCTTCCCAAAAACGGAAAGGCTTCTTACCGTCCCAGAATCCTAATTTCTTGGCTACGTCAAACACATTCTCCGAGGCCATGTAATGATCGGTATCTTTCAGGTTGAGCGTAGAAATACGGGGCACATTGGCCGATACGCCCACATGATCATCCGGGATACGTACAGCCGCCCAGACACCGCCAATCTGATCCGGTCCTTCTCCAAAGACTTCGAAGTGCCATACTTCGTTAGGATCGGCAATGGTAAGACATTCGCCCCAGTCGCCATAACCATATTTCTTGACCAGGTCGCCCATCAGACGGATGGCTTCGCGTGCGGTAGTACAACGTTGCAAGGCAATCTTGGCCAGTTCTTCGATCATGAACATACCTTTCTCGTTGACCAGCTCTTTCCGGCCGGAGATCGTCGTTTCTCCAATACCTAACTGTTTCTCGTTGAGGCAAGGATAAGACGTATTCAGAAACTGATAGGTAGAACGGGCTTCCGGAATAGATCCTTTCAGGGTCATACCGGTACGGTCATCAGGAGTCGTTGTATGCATCCGTCCCGAATAGATGGCTACGGTCGTATCTTTTTCATACTGAGCCGCAGGAACTACTTCCATCCAGGTACGATAGTTACCGTCGCACGTATGACTTGTCATGACCGAACCGTCGGTCGACGCCTTTTTACCCACCATGATACTAGTGCAACTTTCCGGATTCAACGGAGGAAACTGGGTTGCATATTCTTGAGCCAATAGAAAAGAGCAGCAGCAAATCAAGCTGATAGCTGTCAATACGTATTTCTTCATTCTGTTCTGTTATTAGATTTGTGCGGTAAAGATACGCTTTTTCAGGATAAGCCGGTATGTTCTGGAAGGGAAGAATAAAATAAAGGTTACCTTCCGATGCAGAAAGTAACCTTTATGAGTTGGTATGAATCGCTTATTTCTTTTTCCGTTTTTTCTCTCCGAAAGAATGTTTACCCGGTTTTCCGTTGGCTCGTTCGAAGCGTTTCTGGGCGGTACTACGGCGTTTGCGCTCTTTTTCCTTTCCTTTTCCTTCCCCTTTTTCCTGCGCTTCTTCAACGATGACACGCCGGCCGTCAACTTCGAAGTTGTTCATACATTTTTCTACCCGGAGGGCTTCCTTTTCTTCTACTTCGAAGAATGAGAACTTCTCCATCAGGTCGATCCGGCCGATCCGGACTTTTCCCGGAACACATTTGTTGACCAGTTCGATCAGCTGGTTGGTATATAGACCGTCTGTCTTTCCGAAGTTGATGAAGAAACGGACAAACCCTTCTTCGGCTTTCCGTTTTCTTCCGCCCTCGCGGTCTTTCCGACTGGATTTTTCATCGATGGTTTCGATCTCGTCCGCGTCTTTGTAATAATCAATCATGCGGTTGAACTCCAGTGAAACCATACGCTTGATGATGTCTTCCTTGTCGAGCCATTCCAGCTTGCGGTAGATCTGTGGCATCAGTTCGGCGATCTCTTCTTCGTTTACCTTTACTTTCTCGATCTGATCGACCAGGTTGAACAGTTGCTTGGCACAGATTTCCTTTCCTGAAGGCATCTCGCCTTTCTCGAACTTCTTGTTGATCACCCGCTCGATCTCCTTGATCTTTCCTTTCTCACGCACATGACAGATAGAGATGGAAATACCGGTTTTCCCGGCTCTTCCGGTACGTCCGCGGCGGTGTGTATACGATTCGATATCATCCGGTAAACCATAGTTGATCACATGGGTCAGATCATCTACATCCAGACCACGGGCTGCGACATCGGTAGCAACCAGCAACTGCAGGTTCTTGATACGGAACTTCTGCATCACATAGTCGCGCTGCGCCTGACTCAGTTCGCCGTGCAGCGAATCGGCATTGTATCCGTCCTGGATCAGTTTATCCGCAATTTCCTGCGTTTCCTTACGTGTCCGGCAGAAAATGATGGCATAAATATTCGGATAGAAGTCGGCGATGCGTTTTAATGCCAGGTATTTATCCTGGGCACGTACCATGAAGTAGATATCACGGATGTTCTTGTTCCCTTCGTTCTTGTTACCAATGACAATCTCTTTCGGATGATTCATGTACTGTTTGGTAATCGCTGCAATGCCTTGTGGCATGGTTGCCGAGAAGAGTAACATATTGCGGGATACAGGTACCTCAGCCAGAATTGCATTGATACTGTCGGTAAATCCCATATTCAGCATTTCGTCGGCCTCGTCCATGATGACATTACGGATATGACTCAGATCAACCGTCTTGCGGTTCATCAGGTCGAGTAATCGTCCCGGTGTCGCTACAACGACGTGAACACCACGTTTCAATGTCTTGATCTGGCTTTCAATGCTGGAACCTCCATAAACTGGTAATACGCGCAAATGATCTATATATTTGGAATAGTCATTCAAATCGTCGGCGATTTGCAAGCAGAGTTCCCGGGTCGGGCATAATACCAACGCCTGAGGTTGATAATCTTCCACCTCGATTTTCTGTAAGATAGGCAGACCAAAGGCAGCCGTTTTTCCGGTTCCTGTCTGTGCCAAAGCGATAACATCATTATCTTGTCCCAGTAAATAAGGAATCACTTCCTCTTGTACGGGCATCGGGGAAACATACCCCAGTTCCTGAATTGCCTTTAATATAGGTGCGGCAACTCCTAATTCTTCAAATGTTTTCAAATTCTGTTTGTTAGATGATTATAAAAACGGATCGTTTTCAGCCTGCAAAGATAGATAATTATTATGAGTTCTGATCTATTTCAGCAGGAGATCTTTCAGACGGTCTCTGTTTTTACCAGATATTTTCAGTTCGGTTTCCCGGTAATTGTCAAATGATCCGTAACGGTTTTCGATTTCCCGGTAGGCGATGTTCAGGAACGATTCGTTGACAGAAAGCAAGACTGTCATCGTCTCTTGCGCATCCGTACTTAACGCTGAAACCGTTTTTGCCATGAAGCTGGGATCAATATACCGGTTGGAACTCATATATTCCTGCGTGATCGATTCTTGCGGAATGTCTAGCATAGAGAAAAGCAATGAGATGAAAAGGCCGACTCGGTCTTTGCCTAACTCTCCGGATATCAGGATCGGATAATTCTTCTTGTCAAGCAAGATGCGGAAAACGTCTCCTATATCTTCTGTATTATTGGCGATGAAACGGATATAAGCATCTTCCATGAAGAGTGTTCCGTCCCGTTTACGTACTTTGTTCTCCAGGATACGTTGGTTCATCTCCTCTTTGTTCCCACAAGGAATGGGGATATGGATAATCTGTGTGTTGGGGAAATAAATGGGTTGCTCTTTTACTTCGTAAGCCGTCCGCAGGTCAATGATGGTTTTTATACCTGCCTCAATGAGCCGGATGGAATCTTGTTCGGAGAAGTTGTGAATATTTCCCGAACGGTATAACTTGCCCCATCTGACTTGCCTTCCTTTCTTCGATTTATAACCGCCGACGTCACGGAAATTCTGGATGTTATCCATAAACGTATAGCGGGCTGCTACGTCTTGAGGAGAATGATCGTTGAAGGTAATCCGGAAATATTTACGCTGGATATTATCGGAGGTGATATAACGGATAAATCCGTCTTCGATGGAAGTTGATGCGGCAGGATGGTTCATGTCGAATTTATCAGGAACATCCGACACATACAACTTCGCTATCCCTTTTATTACCGGATTCGTCTCCCATTTGATAATGTAATTGCCAATTTCATCCCGGACACACAACGCCCTCACGTCACACGATTCGGACTTGCATCCGAATAATGCCAGCAAACATGTCAGTATACCTAGAATCTGTTCTTTCATCACCATTCTCCCAACTTCTATCTATCTTTACAAAGATAGAAAATCCCCCCAATATCCCCAATTTCTTATGTTTATTTAAGTTTCACTTGGGTTCCTCCATATTTGTTGGCAAAATCTGAGGAAATATAGTTGTCGTAACTTTGACAAACTTCGACCGAGAAATCAATGCCACATTGGATGATTTTCTGCCATTTGTCTTTGTCCAATGTAGGCAGATCCTGTTTCCTTACCTGGTATTTCAGTAGTCCATAAATGATACCGGCATTGAAATTGTCACCGGCTCCGATGGTGCTGACTGGCTGAATGGACTGGGCATCGATATGAGACGTAAAACGGCTGGTCCGCAGATCCACACCGTTGGCTCCACGGGTTGTCAGGAAGTTATCACAATAGAATTGAACATGATCCTGATAAACCCGATCCAGGTCTGTCAGTTTGAAGAGGTTGTAAAAGTCCTCATCCGATCCCCGTACGATATCGGCAAACTCGAAGTTCTCCAATACCGTAGGCATCACATGAATGGCTTCATGGGCATGCGCCTGCCGGAAGTTCGGGTCGTAGTACAAGATTGCTCCGCGTTCTTTGGCATATTCGAGGATTTCATAGACCCGTTTCCGTAAAACGGGATTCAGGGAGTAATAGGAGCCGAAGATGAAGATATCGTCTTTCTCGATCGGAGGAAGAGGCACTTCCAGGCGTTGCTTCGGATAGTCTTTGTAGAAGGTGTATTGAGCATCTTGGTTTTCATCCAGAAATGCCAGCGACAAAGGACTTTTTCCATCCGGGAAACGATCTACATACCGGGTAGAGATATGATTCTCCTGCATGAAATTCTGGATGATATCTCCTACTCTGTCATTCCCGATTTCACTGATGAAAAGAACATCTACGCCTAATCGTCCCAATGAGACCAACCCGTTGAATACCGATCCGCCCGGTATAGCTGCATGGGGTTGATTTCCCCGGAAAATAATATCCAGTATTGTTTCTCCAATTCCTATTACCTTTCTCATGTTTCCTCACTTGTTTTGCATTTGTTTCTCGTGGAAATCGAATTTACTCCTCGTTTGTTTTGCAAACGAATCCGCCGAGAAACGTATGAACTTGATTCTATTCCTTTTTGCTTTGCTCACGGCTTTTCGATCCCAGGTAACCTCCATGATGACGTTTGGCATAGTCGGTGTTGGTGAAACCGATTCGCTTCATGGTGCTGACTACCAGGATATCACCGATGACGGTCATGACTGTCGTTGAGGTTGTTGGAGTCAGTCCTAACGGACATACTTCGGCCGGAGCTCCGGTAGGCAGACAGACTGTAGCTTCTTGTGCCAATTCACTTTCCGGGTTGCCTGTGATAACGATAAACTTCATATCCGGTACCAGTCCGCGGGTCAGAGAGACCAGCTCTACCAGTTCCCGTGTTTTGCCGGAGTTGGAAATCAATAACATGATATCGTTGGCTTGGACAATTCCCAGATCGCCATGTTGGGCTTCGCTCGGATGCAGGAAAAATGCCGGTGTTCCAGTCGAACTGAAAGTCGTTGCGATGTTCATGGCAATTTGTCCGGCTTTGCCCATTCCGCTTGTTACCAGTTTACCTCCACGTGCGTGCACATACTCTACAATCAGATTGACGGCCTCCGCATAATTGGAAGACACGGGAATGTTGCGTACGGCATTCGCTTCTTTCTCTAAAATAGATGAGATTTCGTCTGTCATCATGATTTTTTACACTTGTTTGATTTACTGAAATACAAAAATACATCTTTTTCTGTAACTCCCAGCATTCGGCTTCTTTTTCCACGGATTTATCCTGCCGCGTATATGATGGTGGGAAGGAATCAGAACAAAGCTGATATGGCAAGACCTGTGCTTAAATAATTCAGACGTTTCCCGCTGTCAAAGTAAGGCAGACTGGTATACACGTAATCCAGATAAAGCCGTAGTCCCATGGCTGGTGAAATCTGTGCCAGGATAGAGGTTGCAGCCGTTCCGGAAATTCCTTTATGGAGAACATTGTGATTATATAGCAGTTGGCAGTAGCCGACTTCAACTTTTGAGTTGAGGAAAATACGGGGTATGAGCCGGTAGGAATACCCTGGACCCATACTGAACGACGTAACACCTACAATACCTTGGCCTTGGGTTAGCTTGGCCGATAAAATAGCCGCTTGAAGATTTAGTCCCCAACCACTCTGCAGGTAATAGGCTGCCGAGATGGTTGTATTCAATCCCTGATACGACGTCAGTTCTTTTCCGTCCATGATTATTTGTCGGGGAAACAAGGGGCTGTAGCCCACGGAATATTCGATAAAGGAAGGAATACGGGTATAAGAGGCATCGTCGTCCAGTACGTCGAATAAAGGCTTTTTACGGAAAATCAGGTCGGATAAAAGATAGCCTACTTCCGTTGACATGATACCGATACCGGCTCCAGCCAACACATCCGACAGCCAATGGCGGTTGTTCATCATCCGTCCGGTTGCAACCAGAGTAGCAGCCGAATACGCTCCGATGCCGACCCATGGACTTAAATCCTTATACTCTTTGTATAACATGGTGGCGGCCATAAAAGCCGTTGCCGTATGACCCGATGGGAACGAGTTGTTCTTGCGTTGGTTGGGACGTTCCCGTTTGACTGTATATTTCAATCCGTTGACAACACCTGCCATCAAAGCGGCAGAGATCACATCGGCTGTCATCATCTCTCCCCAGGTACTTCTTCCTTGACACCTGCCAGTTTCATTCCGAACATGGCTGCCATCGGGGCATATTGCAGGTAATCATCAAAGTGATTGGAAAAGGATGACATGTTCACCTGTCGGGTTTCTTGGATTCTCTTGTCGATGGAAGTAGCCAATGCACTGGCAAACAACAGCGGAACGCCTTGTTTCGTTATCTGGTAGGCCGACGTCCGTTGTAGTTTTTGAATTCTTGACAGGTTGTCCTGTATATCCAAGGTGTCGGAAGTAGAAGCCCATGTCGGACTCACCGTAACGAGCAGACTGAATACAGCCCATAAAGCCCTCCATCTTATCGTCCGATTTCCTGTTGATGAAAGACAATTATTCTTCATGCGTTCTACTTGACACATATAAAGTTCGAATTTGCGCTTGGGTGTCAGAACCCGACGATTCCCGTTTATTTCCAATCGCCATTGTCTTTGATTAACTGAACCAACCGTTCAACGGCTTCTTCTTCGGGGATATTCTTGACAAGACATTCTTTCCCTTTGTACAAGCTGATCTGGTTACGTCCGGCTCCTACATACCCATAATCGGCATCGGCCATTTCACCTGGTCCGTTGACAATACAACCCATGATGCCAATCTTCAACCCTTTCAGGTGCGAAGTCGCTTCTTTGATACGGGCAATGGTTGTTTGCAGGTCGTATAACGTACGTCCGCAGCTCGGACAGGAAATGTATTCTGTTTTACTGATACGGACTTTGGCAGCCTGTAGAATTCCAAACATGGTCTGATCAAGTATTTGGGCAGGAACCGCATCATCATGCAGCATGATACCATTTCCGAAACCATCAAGCAGTAGAGCACCCAAATCAGCTGCTGATTTCAGCTGGACAGATTCGATATCCGGTTCGTTGTATTCGCGGTGAAGGATAACCGGTACGTCTACTCCAGCCTTCATCAGGCGGTGCATGGCTGCCCGTTGTTCTCCCAGACCGTTACGGCGGTGTGTACTCAATACGACTACAACCGTTTTGTCTTTTCTCAGAATCTCCAGGATGTCATCTGTCAGATCCGGATAAGTCAGCCGGATAAACTTCAGCGGAGACTCGTAGTTTTTCATTTCTTCTGCTTCTGAAGCAATAAAGTAAGGGAATGCATTGGGACGTGGTTTCCAGAACTGGGCATCTACCAGCAGACGGAATGTGTCCGGTAAGTTTTCAGGATTCTCCTGACCAATATAAATGAAATCGGGCATGGCTTCATAATTGAACTCAAAATCCCCTTGTACCCGGTCGGAGATGACGACTGGCAGAAAATCAGAACCAATCTTTTCTACCCCGCGCGTTTTCCGTTTCAGACAGGCTATCGGATCATAGCCGGGAGCCAGTTCTCCGACAATCGGCTGATGTCCCTGGCGTTCCTGAATGTAGTTGACCAGTTTTTGTGCTACGGGCATTTCAGCTTCCGGATCTTCCGTGAGCGATACCCGTACCGTGTCTCCGATACCGTCGGCCAGAAGTGCTCCGATACCTACGGCACTCTTGATACGGCCGTCTTCGCCGTCACCAGCCTCTGTTACTCCCAGATGGAGTGGATAACTCATGCCTTCCGCTTCCATGGTCTTCACCAGCAGGCGGACTGTCTTGACCATGACTACCGGATTGGAGGCTTTGATCGAAATAACCACGTTCGGGAAGTCTTCATCGCGGCATATACGCAGGAACTCCATGCATGATTCTACCATTCCGTGTGGTGTATCACCATAACGGCTCATGATCCGGTCGGACAACGAACCATGGTTCACGCCAATACGGATTGCGGTGTGGTGTCCTTTACAAATCTGGAGGAAAGGAACGAAACGGTCGCGGATCTTCTGCAGCTCGGCAGCATATTCCTCATCCGTATATTCCTGGTGGCTGAAGGTTTTTACTTTATCCACATAGTTTCCCGGATTGATACGTACTTTCTCTACCTCGACGGCCGCTGCATCTGCTGCTTTCGGGTTGAAATGGATATCGGCCACCAAAGGCGTCGTATATCCCTGCTCATTCAATAGACGGCGAATGACACCCAGGTTGTGCGCTTCACGTTCGCCTTGAGCTGTGAAACGGACATATTCTGCTCCGGCTTCGATCATCCGGATGGCTTGTTGTACGGCAGCATCCGTGTCCATGGTGGAAACATTGGCCATTGACTGGATACGAATCGGATAATCACCACCCATCGGGGTGTTTCCGATTTGAACTACCGACGACAGACGACGGTTGTAATTGAAATAATCCATGTGTTCCTGATAAGGTAGAGACGCAAGGAGTTGCGTCTCTACTTGAAATTAATTGGTTTTGTATTTGAAAGATACTTTTGCCAGATCTTCGTTGGCCTTTACAATCTTCTTTTTCAAATCTTCCTTGTATTGGGCCAATTTTGTTTGTAATGCTTCATCGCCTACAGCCAGCATCTGTACGGCCAGGATACCGGCATTCAAGGCTCCGTTGATCCCTACGGTAGCAACCGGAATTCCCGGAGGCATTTGTACGATAGCCAACAGGGCATCCATACCGTCGAGTGTCGAGTTGATAGGCACACCGATGACAGGAACAGTCGTCATGGAAGCAATGACACCACACAGGTGAGCAGCCATACCGGCAGCCGCGATGATGACACGGATACCTCTGTCTTTGGCTCCCTTGGCGAATTTTTCTACTTCTTCCGGTGTACGGTGGGCAGACAATGCATGCATCTCGAACGGGATTTCCATCTCATCGAGAAACTTGGCTGCCTTTTCCATAACGGGCAGATCCGAAGTACTGCCCATGATGATACTAACAACCGGCGTCATCTTATTTCGCGATTAATTGTTCATATTCGGCAGCCGACAATAATTCATCCAGCTCTGCTGCATCCGATACGTTTACTTTAATGATCCATCCTTTGCCATAAGCATCTTCGTTTACCAGCTGAGGAGCATCTTCCAATTCCGGATTTACTTCCAATACTTCACCCGTAACCGGCATGAACAGGTCAGATACCGTCTTAACGGCTTCGATCGTACCGAATACTTCTTCCTTGTTTACTGTTTCACCTTCTGTTGTGATATCTACATAAACGATTTCACCCAATTCGCTTTGTGCATAATCGGTAATGCCAACGTATGCTACGTCGCCATCAACGCGGATCCATTCATGATCCTTTGTGTACTTTACATCTGTAGGAAAATTCATATTTCAAGTGTTTTAAATGAAAAAATAGAAATAACTTAATAATGAAGATATATAAATACCTGTAAATCCTAATCCGAAACCTGCATAGACCTGTGCCGGCGTATGCCTTTGCAGAATCAGGCGGGACGTTCCCAAACAGCCGGCTATCAGGAACCCGATGATAAAGCCTCTCCACGGGTTGAGTGCATAGATTTGGGCAATTCCCATGATACCTCCTATCAGTCCGCCGATACCGATCATGTGGGCACTGATCTTCCACCTAAAGTTGATCCCCATGGCGATCAGCATGACTGCTGCAGTACCGAACAGGATGACAACCAGCCAGAATGGCAATAACATCCGTAACAGGAAAAAGGCACAGGCCACGATCGAAGCAACGTAGAGCAAATAAGGCAACGTGCGTACACGACGATTGGTCAGGGCATAATCACCTGCATTGCCATATTTGACCAGCAGGAAAATAAAAATAGCCGGGACGACTGCTGTCATCAGAAAGACCCCCGACAGGATCAGCAACTTCATCTGAAGTGGATAGACAGCCAGATACGTGCTGGCAAATGCCAACGCGACTCCGTAAGTGACCATCAGCAACGGATGAAAGGCGATCGACAATATATTTGCTATTAATCTCATAAATTGCTCCTTTAGATTTCTTTCCGAAGACGGGCTACCGGGATGCCCAGTTGCTCGCGGTATTTGGCTACCGTACGGCGGGCAATGACATATCCCTTCTCTTTCAGGATAGCAGCCAGTTCCTCATCGGTCAATGGTTTCCGCTTGTCTTCGTTATCCACATGCTCCTTTACGATCTTCTTGACTTCGCGGGTTGAGATTTCTTCTCCGCTATCGGTCTGCATGGATTCAGAGAAGAAGTATTTGAGCGGATAAATACCAAAGTTGGTCTGTACGTATTTACTGTTGCTGACTCTCGAAATCGTAGAGATATCATATCCGCTCCGTTCTGCCACATCTTTCAGGATCATCGGATGGAGTGACGACTCATCTCCCGTCAGGAAGAAGTCTTTCTGCAAGTAGATAATGGCTTCCATCGTGCGTTGTAAGGTCTCCTGACGCTGTTTGACCGCGTCGATGAACCATTGGGCCGAATCGAGTTTCTGCTTTACAAATTGTACGGCATTCCTCCGGTCGCTGGTCTGATTGGCCTTGTTGCTCGTATAGTCGTGAAACATATCGACATATTCCTGATTGATGCGTAAATCCGGAATACCCCGGTTGTTCATCGACAACGTGATCTCTCCATTGTTCGAATCGACGATAAAATCCGGTATGATCTGGCTCATGGCTGTTTCCATCGTTCCTCCCCAGGCAATACCGGGCTTGGGATCTAGGAGCGTAATCTCACGGATACTCTTTTTCAAAGTCTCTTCCGAGATATTCAGTCCGCGCAGTATTTTATCATAATGCTTCCGCGTAAATTCCTCGAAATAATCAGTCAAGATCCGGATGGCAATCCGTGTCTCCGGTGTCTGTTCTTTCTTCTCTAATTGAATCAGCAGGCATTCCTGCAGATTACGTGCTCCTACACCATAAGGCTCGAAATCCTGGATGATCTGCAGGATGGGATAAATATCTTTTTCCTCCACATCCAGACCTGCCTGGAAAACCAGGTCGTCTGCTATGGCCCCCAGGTCACGGCGCAGATACCCGTCGTCGTCAATATTCCCGATGATGTATTCGGCTGTTTTCATTTCTTTTTCAGGAAGATTGCGTAAACGTAATTGCTGGATCAGGAATTCGTTCAACGACTCACTGACCGAAAACGGGATATCTTCTTTCTTTTCACTCCGTTCACGTATTTCCTGCAATTTATATTCCGGGATATCATCTTCCGACATATAATCACCCAATGACAGATCTAAGTCGGCGTCTGATTCTCCGCCTTCCGTATTGTCCCTGTCATCCGGATCGGTATGTTCTGCGGTATCAAAATCATCTTCCGGCACGTCCTTGCCTTCTTCCAAGGCAGGGTTTTCTTCCAGCTCATGTTTGACTTTCTCTTCCAACTCAATAGCAGGAAGTTCCAGCAAGCGGATCAATTGAATCTGCTGGGGAGAAAGCTTCTGTTGAAGCTGTTGACGTAACTGTTGTTTTAACATATCAAATTATCGTTAGCCTGAATGATTATGCAAATATAGTTTTTTATAGACAAATCCTTTCGTCTTTTTCTTGAAATTTCTTGTATAGCCAGGATTCAATCTGTAAGTTTGCAATATGCGTTGCGGTTCATAATCTTAAAAACTAACATATATGTGGAAAACATTTTGCTTGTCCCTGTTAGTAGCAGGACTATTTTCATGCCAGGAGGGGAAACGCTACCAGTCGTTTAAGCCCGGTGAAATCTGGCTCGACAACACGGAGGTGCATATCAATGCCCATGGAGGAGGCCTCCTGTACGATGGAGGCCGTTATTATTGGTTTGGTGAACATAAGACGGAAGGTGAGGCAGGCAACCGGGCCAATGTGGGGGTTCACTGCTATTCATCAGACGATTTGTACAACTGGATAGATGAGGGCATCGCTTTGACGGTAGAACCCGAAGGTTCGGGTAGTCCGATTGAAAAAGGCTGTATCCTGGAGCGTCCGAAAGTTATCCATAATGCCAAGACCGGGAAATATGTGATGTGGTTCCATCTCGAACCGAAAGGGATGGGATACCGGGGTGCACAAAGTGGAGTGGCTGTCAGCAACCGGGTAACGGGTCCGTATCGCTTCTTGCATGCCGGGCGTATCAATGCCGGGAAATGGACTGAAAATGCTTCAGACGAGCTGAAAAACGCTCCTGTGCCTGCGTTGGAAGATGCCTATTCCGGGGGAAGTCTGCCCGGACATCCTGATTCGTTGAATGTCCACAAGCGTGACCTGGAAGGAGGACAGATGGCCCGTGATATGAATCTGTTTGTCGATGACGACGGTAAAGCCTATCACATTTATGCGTCGGAAGAGAACAGTACCTTGCAGATTGCCCAGCTGAATGATGACTATACCGATCACAATGGGGTGTATGTCCGTTGTTTTGCCGGCCGTTTCATGGAAGCTCCTGCCATGTTCAAGCATAACGGGAAATATTACCTGATGATGTCTGGCTGTACAGGCTGGGCTCCTAATGCAGCCCGTTCGGCGGTAGCCGATTCTATCCTGGGCGAATGGAAGGAGCTGGGAAATCCGTGTATGGATGCCGATTCTGCTACGACCTATCATTCGCAGAGTACGTATATCCTCCCGATGCCCGGACATCCGGACAAGTTCATTTATATGGGCGACAGGTGGACTCCCGAGAATGCGATTGACGGTCGTTATATCTGGCTCCCGTTGGAATTTGAAGGCGAACGTTTCGTCATTCATTGGCAGGATGAATGGAAGATGTAAAGATAATAAAGAAAGGGGCAGTTCCTCCCGGAACTACCCCTTTTACATGATACAAGTTTTATTATGAGTTTGTGTGTGTCTTTTTATTCGGCTCCTTTGCAAGTGATGTCTGTTGATACATACGAAATGATCAGGGTGTAGGACTTATTTTCCAGTTCGGGCAATTCAAACTTACCGTCGAAGTCGGTAATGGTTCCCATTGTCGTTCCGGCTACCTGGATAGTAGCTCCGATCAAAGGTTCTTTGGTGACTTTGTCGACCACGGTTCCCTTGATGTTTTCGGCTTGTACAAAAGCCGTTGTTGCTGAAAGCGTCAGTAGTAAAGAAGCTAATTTATGCATCGTTAATCAATTATTCTCGTTTTCATTTTTCACACTGCAAAAGTAGAGGCCCCTTGTTTCTTCAGCGTGTCAATCAGTTTATGATTGCTTTACATTCGTGTGTGAATCCTGTTTCAGATATTTCATTTTCGTTAATACAGCAAGGGGGAATTGTTAATTATTAATTCGTACCGTTTTCATTTTCCTTCAAAAAAACTATTTTTGCACTTCATAAAAGAAAGATCGAATGAAAGTACAGATTATCAATAAATCGCATCACCCGCTGCCGGCTTATGCCACTACGCAGTCGGCCGGAATGGATATTCGTGCCAACCTCTCGGAGCCAGTAGAGCTCAAGCCGCTCGAACGGAAGCTGATCCCGACAGGCTTGTATATCGCCTTGCCCGATGGATACGAAGCACAGATGCGTCCGCGGAGTGGCCTGGCCATCAAGCATGGTATTACCTTATTAAATACACCGGGAACCATTGATGCCGATTATCGGGGAGAAATCGGGGTGATTCTGGTCAATCTCTCCAACGAACCTTTTGTCGTGAACGACGGAGAACGGATCTGCCAGATGGTCATTGCTGCCTATAAACAGGTGGAATGGGAAGCGGTCGAAGTGCTTGACGATACCGAACGGGGTGCCGGTGGTTTCGGTCACACAGGGAAAATCTGATCAATTGAAAATGGAAAATTGAGAATTGAAAATTTTGGAGACGCGGCACGCTACGTCTCTACATATATAGGTATTATGTTTAGACAATTATCTTATTGGTTATCGTTGTGGCTCCTGCTGCCTGCCGGGCTTTGGGCTGCGGATGTCAAGACACCGGTTCAGGCATCGTTGAATCAGCTTTCTCCGGAGCAGCAGCGTAAGTTTGATTATTTCTATTACGAAGCAGCCAACCTGAAGAATGCGGGCAAGTATGATGCGGCCTACGATCTCTTCTCCTATTGCCTGTCTTTGGATACGGCTTCTTCTCCGGTCTTGTATGAGCTGGCGATGTTTCAGCTCCAGCGGAATCGTCCCGAGAAGGCGGTCGAGATGCTCAAGAGTGCCGTTGCCCATAGCGATGATAACTTCACCTACCGGATGACACTGGCGGGCTTATACCGGAATTTAGGCATGTATGGCGAAGCCTCTGATTCCTACGAAGAGCTGGTGAAACGGTATCCCGATAAAAGCGAACTGAATTATTACCTGGCGGATGCCCTGACGCAGGAAGGTGAGATCGGAGCAGCGATCGATGCGTACAACGTGCTCGAGTCGACCATGGGAATGAATGAAACTCTTTCCCTGCAGAAGTTCAAGTTGTACCAGACCTTGAAACAGCCCGACAAGGCATTCGAGGAGATCGAGAAGCTGGCCAACAAGTATCCGATGAATGCCCGTTACCGTTTGCTGATGGGTGACCTCCACCTGGAGAATGAGGAGACGGAGAAGGCCCTGGCCTGCTATCAGCAAGCCCATGAGATCGATCCGGATGATCCGCGTTATATCGTCTCCATGGCGAATTACTACGATCAGACGGGTGATAAGGAAGCAGCCGAACAGGAAATACGGGATGCCCTGGTGAATGAGAAACTGGATGTGGAGACCAAGGTGGGTATCCTCTCCCGTTACATACAGCGCTTGCAGCAGACGCAGCAGGATTTCGATAAGGCCAACTCGCTTTTCCAGACCTTGCTCGACCAGCATCCCGAAGATACCGAGCTGAAACTGATGTATGGCAGCCTGTTGATGGCTCAGCAAAAGGAGGAAGAGGCGAAGTTCCAGTTCCAGCTGGTGACGGAGATGGAACCTTCCAACGAAGGGGCATGGCAGCAGTTGCTGAATATCTCCCTCAAGGGGGAGGATATTCCGGAGGTGATCCGTATCTGTACCCGTTGCAAAGAGCTGTTCCCGGAGGCTCCCGAATATTATTTCTACCTGGGTATCGGGTATTATATGCAGGAGAAGTACCAGGAATCGCTGGATACGTATTATGCCGGATTGAAGATCATCCCGGAAGGAAACGGGGTGATGAAGTCGAATTTCTACGGTCAGATAGGCGACCTCTATTACCAGATGAAGAAGATGGACGAAGCTTATAAGGCCTACGATGAGGCCCTGAAATTCAACGAGAACAATGCTCCGGTATTGAACAACTACAGTTATTTCCTGACTCTCGACAAGAAGGATCTGAAGAAGGCGGAGCGTATGGCTGCCCAGTGTATCAAGCTGGAGCCCGACAATGCCACCTATCTGGATACCTATGCCTGGGTGTTCTTCGTGCAGGGTAATTATACGCTGGCCAAGATTTATATTGAGAATGCCTTGTCGAAAGACAAGACAAACAGTGCCGAGCTGGTGGATCACTACGGGGATATCCTGTATATGAGCGGTGAGAAAGACAAGGCGCTCGAACAGTGGAAGAAGGCGAAGGAGATGGGAAAGGATACCGATGTCCTCAAACAGAAGATCGCCAAAGGTATTTATATTGAAGATACAGAAAGCAAATGAGAAGAATAAACGGAATGGTCCTGGCCTGCTTCCTGCTGGTTACCCTCTTGGGTTTCTACGGGTGTAAGTCGGCGAAGGTACCGGGTGGAAAAGAAAAAGTCAATACCAAGGAGCTGAAAGCGTTTGTGGCGTCGATGCAGGAGCACGAACCGGCTTTCCGGACGTTCTCGGCGCGTCTGAACGTCGATCTCCAGATGGGG
>ULYM01000808.1_pt1 | contig 18381 bp, 16 predicted proteins | sample 1962141 | NCBI WGS metagenome assembly ULYM01 (sample SAMEA4835862, study PRJEB28245) | human gut metagenome | biome: gut microbiome; material: fecal sample | place: Denmark | collected 2008
AGAGATTATAAAAATAAAGTACTGGGTTAATTATTAATATACCTTTTCACATTACCTTTTATAATGAGAGTTCTACCATCTCCCAAAGGATAAACACGTTCAGAATTTTGTTTTTTAATAGCTTCTACACTTCTTTCAATGTTTGACAAATCAGTGGTTGTTTCTACAGTTACCATTTGCGCTTGCAAACTATCTGCTTTATTAAAAGCTCGTGAAAATTTATTTTCAAATATACCTTTATTCAAGCTGTCAACAATATCAGGAAGTACACGCCTGTATTTACGAGTGTTGCGCTTGTTTATAATAGCCATAGCTTCACCACCTTCTGCTCGCATATTTTTACCTTTAGAATTTTTCTGATGCAAATCTATATCATTACCAGAAGCATGTGAGCCTCCTTCTAAGAACTCAAGACCACCTTCTCCGTATTCCTGATTTGCTGCAGCTGTAGCTTGTTTAGCTTTCACTTTAGCAACCGCAAAGCTGGTCCACATTGTTGCAATAGCCGCTAATGCAAGAGCTGGGCCGATAATAGGAATACCAGACATAGCTGACCAAATATTAGCAGATGCTGTGACAAGAGATGAAGCTTGAACAACAGTATTAATAGCTTCTTGACGCCTTTGAGCTTGCTCAAGAAGTTTCTGCTTTTCTTGCATATTCTTTTTCTCTTGTTGTAACTCTTTCTTTTTAGTTGCAACTTGATTTGCGTAACCATTGTTACGTCCTTCTACTTCAGCATCATAAGCTTTTTGCGCTGCTTCTACTCGCTTTTCAGCTGCATTAACAGCTGCTTGAGCGATATCAACTTCGGCTTGAGCTATTTCTTGAAGGTTACTGACAACTTGATTAACGGCATCATTCCAAGCTTGTAAGCCTTTATCATCAAAGCCCATATAACTTAGTAAAGCACCAGAAGGGCCATATTTGCCAACTCTTCCAATAAAACTTAAGCTATCATCTACTTTGCTCAATTCCTGCTGATACTTAGTAACTGTATTATGAGCTGCATCAATTTGTGCTTGTGACCAATCAAGAGCTCCTGTTTTTGCTAATCTTATCTTCTCTTTCCACAGTGCAATTTCTTGCTCTAATTCGTACTTCTTTATTTCATCAGATGTATGCTTAGATAAATCAAATTCTGATTTCGCTAAAGCCTGCTGTTGCTGGAAATTTTGTAGTCTATTAGAACCAGACACCGATAATTTTTGCTTATTGAATTTAGCATTAATACTAGTTTCAGATTCTTGTTGCTCAACTGGCTTAGCTCTATTCTGAGCTAAAGCTAATTTTCTAGCATTCTCAACCTGCTCAAGAAGTAACTGCCTTTCTTTTTTAGTGCCTTTCTCTACAAGATACAACTGTTCTTGTATCTCTTTAGCTCGCAAATCAAGAATAATTTGGTCATATTTAGCTTCAAGCTGAGCTCTTTCTTGATGCCAGGCAGCCAACTGTTCAGGAGTAGCTTGTCCTGTAATTACAGTCTCTGATTGACCATCTTTTGAAACAGTAGCAGCTTTTGTAGTATAAGCTGCTTCACGGTCATCAAGCTGCTGCAGTCTAAGCTTTTTCTCCTTCTCGATTTCAGCTGAAATAGTGTCATATCTAAACTTCATAGTTTGACGAAGTTTAGTCATGCTATCTATTTGTCGTTCGTCTTCAATATCTTGCAAGTCAAGATTGAGTTTTCTTTGAGTATTCTCAATAATGGCCGCTATTTCTTCTTGCTGTTTCTGAACCTGCTGTTTTTGCTCATCAGTAAGTGGTTTATTTCCCTTCTTGCCTGCTAAGAAAACTTCGTTTTTACGGAACTTCTCTTGCATCTCTCTGATTGTAGCTTCAGCAGAATCTACGGCTTCTTGCTTACGCTTTTTAAACTCATCTCGTTGCAGAGCTGTAATACTAGCCTCATACTTCTTTTGAATCGTGAGGCCATTTTTCCAGATTGTATCTGTGAGGTCGCGTTCTCTTGGAGTACGCGTTTTATTCGTCTTATCTGTTTTGTGATATTCTTCTATGCCTGCTTTTTTCAGTTGCTCTCTAAATTTTCGTAAATTATCCTGAGAAGCTTGTACATACTGGTCACCTTCTTTATTTAGAGCATCGACCTCAGATTTAAGCATCTTTAAACGTGCTTTCCTGCGTTGTTTAGCAGTTTTAGCTATTTCCTGTGCTTGACGAGCTCCTGCTGCAGGACCTGTTCCAGTTGTACTTATATAACCAACACTTGCTCCTGTTTGGTCTGTCCACGATGGTCCTTTAGCTAATTCTTCATCAAGTTCTGCTTGTTTTTGTAAGGCTTCATTGTATTTATCAGCCGCCAGTTTCATGCCTGCAGCAGCTTTAGCTCTATACTGCAAAGCTATAATCATAGCAGTTGTATTTTTAACTAATACATTTTCCGCATCATTTACATCATTTACAGATACTCCTAAATTGTGAAATTCTTCTTTGTTATCTTTTATAAACTTCTTTTGTTTTTTAAGATTTCCACCAAGCTCTTTCCACTTATCACCAAGTACTTGTAACTGTGCTACGTTTTCTCCAAAATTAGCATTCGTATTTTTAAGTTCCTGATTTATATTATGGAAAGCGTCTGTCATTGATTCGGCAGTAACTTTACCTTTTAACGCTTTGCCAATCCAGGTAATTATTTCTTTTCCATTAGCTGACAATGCATATAATACAAGTACAAGAGCTGTGTTCCAACTAAATAAAGCTTTAGCAATAGAACCTGCTACAGAAACTGTAGGTTTACCTTCAGCTCGTAACTTTTTATTCTGTTCTATTACTTTTTTAATCTCATCAATAACAATAGGTATGTTGTTAGAGATACCAAGGAAGAATGTATTGAGAGATACAGCTGCTGCAGGAAGTTCTCGAACTACTTGAGATATAGATATACCAAGGCCATCCCACGATTTAGCATAGTTACCAACACTAAGTCTGTGGTTTCCAGTAGCTTCCTGAAGTCTTATCATTTCCTTGTATATAGCTGCAGTTTCTTGTTCAAGTTTTTTGCCAGTATCAGTGGCTGAACGTTCTGCAGCTGACATAGCATTCAGCTTAATCTTATTAAGAGCATACTGAGCTGCTAGTCTGTTATAAGAACCTTCAGCAGATTGATTAATCTGAGCTTGATATTTTGCAGTCTGATTAAGAGCCTTTGTTTGTAAGTCTAACTCTCTAACTTGTATATTTGTAGCATCTGCAGCCTGATTATATCTATTTTGGGCTTGTGTGAGAGCATCAACCTGAGTTCGTTGAGCTGTATGAGCAGCCATTACTTCACGAATTTTGGCCTTCAACTCAAGATAACGTTGACCTTCTTCGGACTGTAAATAAGCTAATTTCTCTTCGGCTTTCTGTACTTTAGAAATCTGTGTAACATGAGCTCTGAGTTGCTCATCCATAGCTGCAAGTCTAGACCTCTGTTCGTTAATTTGACGAATAATATCATCACCTCTAGAAGCTCTTTGTTGTGCAGACATGTTTTTATATAAGTCAATAAGATGCTTGAGGTGTATTCTAATTCTTTCATAGGAACCAGCTTGCAACTCGAGTGCCTTCTTACTCTCAGCTGTAGTTCTATTTAAAGCAGCTGTTTTAGATTTTAAATCAGCTACTTCTTTGCCGATATCAGTCTGCGCAAACTCATATTCTTTCTGCGCTCTTTCTAATCTTTGGGCTGCTCTGGCTGCATCATCTAAAGCTGCACGACCTTCTTTGGTAGAAGTACTCATATTCTTTATAGCCTCTACCATTTCAGAAGAACCTTTCTTTATAGCGGCAACCATGTCTCCATAGCTATCTATAAGCAGTTCTAAGGATTGAGTAATTTTGTCTATAGAACCGTCAGACTGTATGAGGTCACTTTCTTTTATTACATCATCTGCCATAATTATCTGTGTTTAATTCGTTTATAAGCTTTAGCTTCAGCATCGAGCTGGGCTTTTATATTATTAACTGTTGCGTAAAATTGAAGAACAGTCATCTGCTTAGCATTTAAATTAGCTTTTTGGCCAATTAACATACATAAACTTTCAAACTGTTTGTCATATTTTAATTCAAATGAATTTTTGCCAGTAAATATTCCTGGCTTATAAGATTTAAGCAGAGACAAGTCTATATCAGCTATTTCTTTGGTATATTCTTTGTCTTCTATAATACCTTTTAGCTGCAAGATTGTTCTCTGCTTAATCTGTTCATACATCATTTTCTCTTTTGCCGAATCAAAATTATCTGGAAAATAAGTTTCTAATTCTGTCGAAAGTTTTTTTTTCAGCTGAAACAGCGTTTCTATGATAGAACCATGCTCTACTTTTTTTAAATCTGATAATAGTTCTTGTAAACTAGTATCAGACTGGCTTTCTACTTTTTTTCCATCTATACTGTATATGAGAGCTGTAAATGCCATATACTTTGGAGATATTCCACTCACAATCATGTGCATATTTTGTCTCATATTTTGAAGTTCTTGCATAGCTTTTTTCTTGTCTCCAGAATTAATAAGTTTTGCAATTTGCACTATATGCTCATCGACTGAATCTATATCAGAACCAAGTCCAGCATCTATGATAACATACTTATTATATTTCTGAAAATTTTCAATTGGCATCTCGTCGATTGAATCATATAACTTTATAGTTTTATTAGCTAATGATATTGTTTTCATACTAGAAATCTTGTTATAGGAGTTGCAAACACTGGTACACAAAAATACGATGGGTCAAGCGTAATTAATACCATTATAATTGATATTATAACACTAAGCCAAAAACCTAGACAGAAATCACACTCAAGCATTTTAACTAAAAGTGTAAAATCCATGCTATCACACCGGTCTCTAAGCCAGTATCTAAAACCTGATACGCTCATAAATAATTCTACAAATGCAGAAAATAGAGCAATTAAAATTATTTGATATAACGTTGGCATAATTCTCTAGTTGTTATTGTGAATTCAAATCTCAATCCAGAATATGGATGCATAAAAAATAGCTTGTCCATCGACTGAATATCTTGACCTGAATAAACGTAGCTGTTATAAATCTTTTCAAGTGAATATCCTCTATAGATATTTTCGAATCTCTCATAAACTTTATCGATAGTAAGTCTACCTGTTTGTTTAATAAGACCTGGAGTAGTAAGAACTCTAATAATCTCATCTTTTACCTCCTCAGAATACATTGCATCGCTGTCAGCAAAAATAGTATTTAGATTGAACCAAAAAACTATAGCTCCTGAAAATGTAAACTGCGGTGTAGATTGAACTACTTGAGTAATATTCTGTGCATCATAAATATCAAACCAGCAAAAATTACCATATTGGTCATTCGGAAGTAGAGCAGCATATTCAGATTTTCCTATGTATGCAGCTGGATATATAAATTTTCCTCCGCCTTCCTGATGTTCGACTAACTTATAAGAACGACCAAATGCATAATCAAGCCATTTGAGCTTTTCTTCCAATGTTTTTTGAATATCTTGTATAACCTTATCTAGCAACACAGGATTTTCTTTCATTGGAATAACTATACCGCGCTCTACACTATTCTTCTTCTGTGCCATTTTTTAAATATTCTTTAAGCTTAGTTGCTAATTCTGGTCTTACATACTTGTATATGATATTTTTCAAATTATCATTTGTGAGTTTAAGAATTTTTGGTCCATACTTGCCTTTCAGATATTTGTTTTTATCATCTGTGCTTGTTAGAAAAAAACCATCAACATCATATATAAGTCTTAAAGATTTGTACCACTTTCCTGTATCTTTGAGCGTTACTCTATTATAAGGTTGTCCTTTTCTAATTTTTCGTTTTATAGTACTCGGAGCATAAGGAGCATAAGACATAATCTCAATATCGTCTCCATTTACACCTCTATCATATAGCTGGTCTTCAGTAATAGCTTCTATAACTTCCTGCTCATGGGCTAATATGGTTTTAACGAGTTCCCTACCAAGGACCTCGTCAAACTTTCTTAGTCTATAAGCTAAGTTTTTAATAGATAAACCGTAGTACCGAGATGCCATATTATATAGACCTGTATTTAATTCCGTTATTCACACATGGCAAACATATTCTGTCTAGTCCTTGTGTGCTAATACATAAAGCTTTTAAAGCAATATCCAATTCATACGAAAGTCCAGACTGTCTCATGTTACTAGCATCACCGTCTAACTCTGTTAAAATATCTAACTTAGAGGCGTTGATAGAGTGTCTGTTAGTCCTAACGTTTGGATTGTAAGCAAACTCTCGTAAAAAGTCTATAGCTACTTGTTTTGAAAGTACATCTTGGAATATTGCCCTCTGCTTAATAATAAAGTCAGTCAAATCACAATATGCTGAAACTTCAAGATTAATGCCATAGTTCTTATCATAAGTGAAGTTCATCATTTCTGGGTCAAATTCTTCATCTTCTGACATATAAAATGGATGTACTTCAATATATCTGGACCAAGCTTGATATGCTAAAAACTCACTTCTAGAACAGGCCTTGCATGGACCTGTAGACCAATCTCTGTCTTTATAGATGGCCTGGGCATTCTCAGGAAGCTCTGACTGCTTATATACTAAATACCAACTACCTCCAGCATCAGTATTGACACTCTCGTAAGGTAGTAAAATGTCGTCTTTTGGTTTAAACCATTCAAGACTATTAGCCTTGGTTTTCTTAAAAGTGAGAGTGTAAATTGGTTCTGGATTGCTAGAATGGAAAATATACAAAGTATAAGAACCAGGCTCTGTCATCTGGAGACCAATCTTATCAATTTTAACTGTAACGCCTTTAGAGCGAACAGTATCAATCTCAAATCCTACTAACTTGTTGCGATTTTCAATTTTGTTAATAAGTCTACCAGTACCATCGAACAATATCTTATTTTCAATTAAGGATTTTGAGGCTTTATCAGCTAATTTCATACTGATAAACTTGTTAACAAGTTTTACAATACTAGCTTTAGTTTTATCTTCAAGCCATTCAGAAAACGGATTTGTTTCAATCCAATAATCAGTGTCTGAAATATCTGTTTTAGCTGGAACATTTTGAAGGGCCTTATACAAAGAATCATCTACTCGAACTACTTCTCCAGATTTATAAGCCTTGTTTGCATCATGAACTTGCCAGTTGTAGTTTTGAAAATCAGGAGCTATACTTCGTAAATTATCCAACGTGAGAAGAGGATGAATCTGCTGAAAATACATACCTGATTCAGTTTGCGTTAGATTATCAGATAGCGCGATGTCTGATGAATCATAACTCTGTTTCCATCCTACTAGATGGAGCATTTTGTCTTGTATATCCGCTATTCTTATCATGATTATATTTCAGTTTAAAATGAAAAAACGGGAGGAACGAGACCTTTTCATCAGCCTGTCCTCCCGCAGGACCCCATCAAAAGCTAATAACAACTAAAAGCCATTATTAGTTTCTTCTAGATTTATATTAGATATTCACCCCAAAGAAAGATTACTCTGTTGGAGGAGCTACAACCTGCTGTACAGGAACAGCATAATGAGCATTCGCACTAGAAATGCTGAAACCAATGATTGGACTAGCCAAAGTCTCAGCATCACTGTTGTAAGGAGTAAGGAATGCGATATCAACTGCAAAACCGTAATGCTCCTTACGTGTACGTGTCATATCAGCTGTTGCAACACCGGCAATAGCAGAATAATCACCTACAGAGTCGTAGAAGTATGTACCGCAAGGAATGTTAAGCAGTGGCAAGGTCGCAATACCCCACTCATGGCCGTCTCCAGATACAGTACCAAGCAAGCAGTCACGCTCAAAACGTGTCATGAAACCAAGAGAACCTGAATTGATGGCATAACCCTGTGCATATTTACCTGGTGCAAGTGGCATGTTGTTAGTCAAGTGAATAATCTTGTTGCCGAACTCATTCTGCTTGTTAACATCATTGTACAAACCGTGCTGTTGTAGCTTACGCATGATAGATTCAACACCAGCATCACCTACGATGTGCAACTGACCAAAGAAGTCATTAGCGGCCATGATAGGCTCTAGGTCACCAAATACATTCTCACGCTCTGTCCACTTTGCGTTAATGGTGTTATCAGTCTTGTCATACAAAAGAGAATTATTGATAACCTGTGTTTTAGTTGCTGCCAACTTAGCGAGAGCATCCTGGTCAAGCTTCTGAGCGAGCTTGTAGATATACTTCATAAGTTTCGTTTCAAAATCCTTCTGGATGCCAATCTCGTTGTTCATGTACATTGCTGGTGCGATAGTAAAGCCAAATGCGTATGTAGCAAAACTAATCTGAACCATATTTGACGTATTCTCGCTATCGGCAATTGTAAGAGTTCTAGTATTACTGATAGTAATACCCTTATCATAGTCAATTACTGGGGTTTCGAGGATGTTACCAATAGAAGTACGTGCCTTCTGCTTGAGTTCCTCGGTAAGAATGCCGGTAGGGTCATTAGACTGCTGAATAAAAGCGTCAAGAGCACCATATCGGCTAGGACGATACTCGTACTTATCCAAGTTCGAGTTTGAACGAATGTTCTGAATTCGTGTTAGTACTAAACTCATAGTCTCTAAATTTTTAAAGTGTTAATATTTCGTACTGGTATAGCGCATTACCCTTGTACGCCATTCAGCTTATGTTTTTTATCGAATAGGAAGTTCTGAAACATTATTTTCGTTTCTTATTTCAAGCACCTTGTTGCCAAATTCTGCATTATCTCTTGTAAGACCTGTAGAAAGCAAATAATTCTCAATCTGGGCATCAGCCTCAAGCTGTGTCTTAGCACCAGACAAGTCAAGAGTTGTACCACCTCCTCCATTTGGCTTAATAGGAGCTGTACCTCCACCTGACTGCTGTCTGCCTGTATCAATAACATCCTTCAAACTTGTTTCCAATACCAACTCTTCGATAGTATATGGATTGAGATTATTCTTAGGATTGTTGAGAGTATTGCCAGCGGCATCGCGTAACACTAGTTTCTTTCCACCGTTACCATCATCGATGAAATCAGGAGTACCTTTAGCGAGAATCTCATCCTTAGCAGCTGCAAGGAGAATCTTCTTAACTGGTTCTGAAACATCAGCTTTAAACTTGATACCAGCTGTAGCATTAGTAAATGCGAAGCCTACCTGAAGGTCTTTTTCCTTCTGTTCGTAGTCCTTCTTAGCTCTATCAAGCTCTTCAGTCTTAACTGTAAGCTGTGTTTGAAGCTGAACTACTTGATGCTTTGCATCTTTAAGCTGCTGTTTAAGTGCTTCATCAGAACCACCAGCTGCAAGCTTAGTTTCAAGCTCAGTAACTTTCTTTTTCCGTGCTTCAAGCTGAGCAGAAAGAGTTTTTGTGCCATCAAGCTTGGTCTTATAATCACCAAGAACACGCTTAAGATAATCATAGCTCTTTTCACCTTCTGCTTTAGCAATACCTGATACATTTAAAATATCAGCATCGTATTGGCCGTGAAGAGCTCCAATCTTAGTTCCAATTACAGTAGCTTCATCATTTTTTGAAATCTCTGCAATTGCAGCTTTCTGTACATCGGTGAGAGTACTCAAAGCTGAATTTTGATTAAGCATTTCAATTGTTATCATACTAGCTTTTTGATTTAATCTTCTGGTACTGCAACAAGAGCTGCTGCATCACCAAATGGGTCATTAATAACTTCTGCAATCTCATAGCCGAGACGACGATAAGATTCCTTAAATAACTGCCATTCTCCGTACGTAAATGAAACAGGCTGAGGAGGATTTATCTCTTTACCTGTTCTACGGCTATAGCGATTGCCAAAAGCAATTTTAAGCTTTACGGACTGAGAATCTTCTCCAGACTGGTTATTCACATTCTGCTTCAAAGCCTCTTCTACGATAGCGAGACGTGTTTCAGCAGTTTTGAGCTCTTTGGCGTTGTTATAAAACTCCTTCTTCTGTTCAGCTGTAAAAGCCTCAGGATTATTCAACTGAATTTGCTGAAGTTCCTCCTGACGTTCCTTCAAGTCCTGAATCAACTCTTGGAGCTCCGCCTTGTTCATCGTTTTGTTTGACATATTCTAATAATTTATCTTTAATGATTTTAATCTTTTCGCGTAATGGAAGAGAAGAGCCAAATTCGACAATATCAATATTTTCACGCTCAAATTTTGATATGAACTCTGAAAAGTTAATCTTAAGCTTTACGTAGTTTGCGTTAAGTAAACTTGCGTTATAAAGCTTCATTATCTCATCAAGCGTTTTATGAGGATATGGTTCTAGCTGCTTCAATATAAGCATTCTTTGCAAAACAAGCGGATTGTTACGATATTCCACTTCAAGAATTTGCTGCATTATAGCATCAAGTTCTGTTTCAGTGGCTCCGCTCTCCTTAGCAGATTTATACTTAGAATAGAGTTCTTCGACAGTGAAGACATAAAATTCTGTGCCCCAGCTTATCGATGATGATATGAAATTATCTCCGTAACGAAGTTTACATATAGTGTCTTCTACGAACTTCTGAGCCTGTTCGAAGTCAGTCTTCAGAGTATTAAGAACAGCTGTTTTGCTTTCAAAATTAGCAGCTACCTGCGTTTCATTTATAGCTTCCTTTTCAGACACAGCTGCATTGCCACCTGCTCCTACTACAGAGACCACAATCTCATCGTGAAGTCTGCGAACCTCTTCAACATTGTACTCGAGACTGTTTTTATCAATTGTAGTAATCTGGACAGGATTACGCATATCCGCTATACCCTCTGTCTGATTAGGAACTGGCACTTCTAAGAAGGAACCAGGACCAGCTATACGCTTTTCACCGCAGCATGGACACTTTTTTACTGTTCCATCAGCATTAATCTCGTATTCACCATCTGCGTTTCTTAAGAAACCACCGTCACAGTATTCACCTGTTTCGTTGTTCTCGAAGTTGCAATCTGCCTCATAAGCTGAGTAAATAGGATACGGAGCATACAAGTCAAGGTGCTGTTTAGATATAGAAAAGAACAGATACCAGTCCAGACGAGATAATTCCTTTGTAATCGGGTTTTTCTTAATGTCTGGATATTTTTCATTAATAGGAGTTGTCCAGAAAAATCGTGCTGGGCAAAATCCTAAATTATGAATAGCCTCTGTCAACAGAGACTCTATCTCGTTCTTCTCATTAAGCTGATAAACTCTTATTGAAGTACTGTCAAAGACCGCTATTCTATGTTCTGGCTGTTTGAAAACAAGCCATTTAAAATCAGTGATACTATTATCAACAAGTTCGTAGTCGATAACATTATCAATATCAAGCCAATAGAAATATGGCTCTGGTCGAAAGCCCATTTGTTGTTTTGGAAGGTCAACTACTAGTACACTGTTAGGTGAAACTTGCAGTTGTTTCCAAGCTTCAGTCTTCCAAATATCCGGCTCATGAAGAACATTCTTCTTGTAATTCAGCCAATCTTCAAGCAGTTCAGATGATGTAAACTGATATGCTAAACTTGAGTTTCTGCTGTAGAATACTCGTTCTAGCTCTCTGTATACGTCATCTATTACTGCTGAAGTTGGAAGTGGATATTGAAACAGATGAACAAATATGTTGTACTTATCTTTTGGAAGTAAGTGAGATACCCAATCAAGAAATAACTGAGCTGAGCGATTATAGTCAAACAAGGATATGTTAGTTTCCGTATGGAATCTAACACGCTGTTGAAGAGAAGAAGCCTTATTTATCAGCTGTCTTTTCTTCGGTTTCAGCAGAATTTCCTTTATTTGATTTAAGCTTAAGCCCATATTCTTCTGTATATTCGTATTCACTATCTTCAGGTACATGCCAACCACCGTTTAAGGCTGGTCCCATACCGAGAATTCTTTCAGCGTGTGATACCTCAAACTCTTGCGAAATATCACCTGCTTCGAGACGTACCTTTTTTACTGGTTTTCTAATTTGTCGTACCATAACGAGCTCTTTATTTTTAACTTGAAGCTACATTCGTAAGCTCCGTAAGTGGGTTGTAATCAAGCGTATCAGCTTTAATCAAAACAAGGTCATCTGACCAGTTAGGATAGAAGCTCCAGCTAATTGTGTTAGAATCTGGCTCCTCATAACCACCAAGGTTCTTATCACCTACAAAGAACTTGTCAACAGGAATAGGCTCATAGTTTGTGCCACTTCCGTCTGAATCGATAGCTCCAATATTACCGTTTTCGTCAATCAAGAACACGCCAATCTTTTCACACGCATAAGATTTAAGCGTTTTAATAACTGGCTGAGCTTCCTGGTAAATAATGCCTGTAAATGTTGTTGGCTCACGACCGATAACAATCTCAACACCACCAAGTGTCTGATTGCCGCCACCGAATGTACGAGCATCACCTGGCTCAGTTGTCGGATTCTGAATATAAGGCGAAATAACAAGCTTAGTACCGTCTCCAGCTGAAAAAAGAGGTGTCATGGAAGCCTTTTTAGTAATGCTTTCCTTAGGAATCTTGTTCTTAACACCAGTAGAGCCGAAAATACGGGTAAAAATAACTTTCTGAATCTGTCCAAAGCTTTCTTTGCACTCAGCAATCTCAAGGTCATTGAGGTGCTTACCTGCTGGACATCCGCAATTCAATCCCATACTTATTTAATATTAATTAGTTAATAATATGCAAAGCTAAGCAGTGAGTGCAAAAGCTATGCGTTAGTCACCGACGTGGGACTCGAACCCACGATTTCTAGAAGTACATCTAGCGAACCTGCCTGTTCCTTTGTTGCCCGGCGATAATAAAGCGGCTCCATAGATTATACAACCATGTTTGCCGCTTTTAGTTGCGATTTATGATTTACCCTACGTTAGCCCTCGTTTGAGGAATCGAACCTCTCTAGCCACCGGACGGACATGGTGCGACTAGTTCACCAGAATGAGGATGTAGCTCTCCGCTGAGAGCTTTTTAAAATTACCAACTACCCCTGTGTAATAAAATACACTTATACATGTTATCATGAAAGCACATTTCCTTAAATAACTAATAACCTATATTTTATAGTGCAAATATACTAAAAAAGCTCGAAACTCTAAAATTTTTTATGTTAAAAATTGTTAACGGATATAAAATTAATTTCTTAGTCTTATTCTACTAGTATTATGCTTTCTACTGTGCATCTCCATAACACCAGTTAAAGCGTCAGGAGCATCATCATGCTGTTGTTTCTTGTTATCTTTACGATACGACATAAGTGCTGCGTAGAATTTAGGCCATTTCTTTTCCCAACCTTCTGGAAACAGAATATCGCTTTGGCACATTCCAGAATTAGTGAATATACGTGTAACCTTCTTCTCAGACTGCGTGAATGTTCTAACAGCTGTTCTAAAGTTTCTAAATGTTACACGTAATATCTTTTTGACATTTCTAGAAAAGCCCCTACCGCCGTTATTTGATTCTATAAGAGCTGATACAGTCTGATTTCGTGTTAGCATCTCTGCTGTCTTTGGCTCGGTCTTTTCCATTGGAGCATCTGTAAACAACACATCAGTAACATACACATACTCAGGTGTATCTATGAAACAGATGGAACACAGATTATCAGCTCCAGTATCAGCCGTGTCTGTATAATTCCACCTGTGAGCTGCCTCTTTGCCTTGTGGTAGTTGGTCTTTACTATAAGTTTTAAAGCCTTCTGAATACATAAGACCCTCTTTAGGTGTAGGGTCCTGCATATACTGAGTATCAAATACAAGAGGGTTTATTTCTCGCATGTGGTCAAGCTCTTCCAGTGTATGCTTCATAGGCCATAAAGCATGGCGCTCATGAGTTTCAGGGTCTTCCTGTATAGCTGGCAATGACAGAACAGTCCACTCATCCGGTTCTATCTCTTGCAAATATCCACACAAGTCATGCTCATGCAGCCTTTGCATGATTATGATTATAGGAGTATTACGGCTATTTGTACGATTACGAATAGTATTTTCGAATCGTAGGTTAATTCTTTCACGTATTATATCTGAATCGGCGTCCTCAGGTTTAATAGGGTCGTCAATCATAATTGCACCTTGGAACACGTTAGCTTGAGCACCTATCTGCTCAAGCATCTCATTCAAGTTTTCATCAAAAGTAAGGTTATCTGCCGTTTCAGAACCTTTGATTGGTTCCTCTTCATCTACATTACCAGCACCGAAACCAGTTACCTGGCCTTGTGTTGAAACAGCATACATCTCTCCACCTGCTGCTGTTCTCCATCGTTTATTAGAGGCTTTCTCCTTTTCAAGCTTAGATTGTGGAAACAGCTCTTTGTACAAGCTTTCTTGCATAATAGACCTCACAGTATCTGAATTATCTGCTACAAGCACATCAGAATATGATAGATGCAAGAATCGGCATTTAGGATTTAAAGCAAAACACCAACTGATAAAGGACTTAATTACCAACTCAGTGTTATGTGATACTAAGCCTTCGGCTATAAAGTTGTGGTCATTTTCCACTTCAAGATGTACGAGTTCTTGTCCGCGCTGTGGCTCGTTAGAAACTACTTCATCGAAATAGAAATCATCACTATGATATTTAGATAACTGAGGATATAGCCCAATTAGCCTAAGAAATTTCTCTTCTGTTATATTCTTATAAGGCGTGCATCTTATAGAACCTTTCTTTGAAGTTTCACTGGTAAGGTGCTCACATTGTATAATCTCGTAAGGATATACATCCAAATGACACTTAGCTTCTTTATCCATTATATGCTTAGCTGCTTCAGCCTTTCCGTAGAAAGTAAGATGAGGATAAAGTTTCTGAGCATATTTACGAGGAATAGCTAGCACCCAAACTCCAGCATGAGCGTTATCTCTGTGTATATATGTAGAAGGTACTCCCATAGAAAGCAGTAATTGCTGTATATCTTGTATGAGGCCTTCATTAGCCAACCCGATTTGTATTTGGCCAGAACGAGTGTCTACTGCTCCATCTGTGGCTATCATCATATCTATAAACATATATTTCTGTCTCATAGAAAGATTAAACCATCTAGCTGGTAAGCGCTTATCATATGCAAGATGACCCTCTAAGCCATACTTCTGTAGTATGTTTCTAACGACAGCCTTATTATTAAGATAATATTCAAAACTTTCACAATCTTTGTATTGTTTGATTTCTATGCAAAGCTCATCACAGGCTTTCTGCATGGCTTTAACTACTAGTGGGTCAGTGTTCACAAATGTATAATTAGGCTTACAGTGGCCCTCAAATATCATAACTGTAGAAAATATAAGCTCAGCATCCGATATTTCATAATATGTATCAATCTCAGATTTGAGTGATACAATTCTATCTCCTGGTTTAATATCTTCTAAGTTCTTATAACCAAATACAGTAAGCATTGGGTGGTCATAGCTTCCTTCTATCACACGACCTGACCTAAGTGTAATTGCATTTGTTGGCTTATATGCCTCTTCAGTAGCAAGCACAGTGTTGGTTACAAGCCTACTATCGTGATGTGAATATACTACATCGCCTGGAACAATAAGTTCTATAGGAATAAGTCCTTTATTCGCTGTGAGCACTCTTGTTCCTTTTACAAGGCATTTGCCATATCGAGGTGCGATGTTGATAATAAGTCTTCTACACTTACCATCTACTACATTCTGTAAAGCCTTTATAATTTTCTCATGATGCTCAGCTACTATAAAATTTCGTTTATACTGAGCTTTAAACATAGCTTTAGTATATGCCTTGAATGATGAAAGCATTTCAAGGCGTAACATCTCTTTAGCATTTACAACGTCATGCTTAAGAGTATCTGCATTTATAACTCTCTGTTGCATTTCAGAGAGTGTTCTTTTTGGAGCATTCATATATTCTTAAGTTATTTAATTTCAACAAAGTCTCCAATGCCTAAACGAGCCTTGTTGATACAAGAAGCAATCCAACCTATCAGATAGGCAGAGGGCTCGCCGCCATGCTTCATACCGATAGCATACTCTATGGCATCACACACATGAGAAGCTTCATGGCAACAAACTCCCATTCTCATAGAATCCTTGCTTGCAAAATTAATAAATGAACAGAACTTCTTATTCGATTTTTTTCATAACTTCATCATAGGTCATCGCATCAGAATTGGAGAAATCAACCTTCAAAGCACTTGTTTGCGTCTTCTTGATTCATGCCAATAGCGACGCACAATAATCTCGGATAGATAACAGGGTCGTATTCATAATATCCTTTCTTCTTCATATTCTCAACTATCTATGTTATAAGTATGGCTGAGTTTACAAGGCAAGATTGCGATAAATATTATATATGAGTATGTGTTAATAAAAACCTACATAAACTCAGCCATGATATTATTGTTTATATATTATATAATAAGGTACGGGGGCGGACGTGCACGGGCACCCGCGTAACTAAACGGTTTCATACTTGAAAAATAAGAGAACATAATAGTCTATTTAAGAAGTGATTCTCTAATCAGTATATAAGCCTCTCTAGAAACTGGTGTATTCGGTATGATGCCTGCTGCTTTAGATTCTTGTGGCAAATCAAGTAACATTCCAGTCTTTCCAAAAATACGGTCCCAGAGTTTCTCAACTGTTTGGATTTCTCCAATTTTAGAGTCATTCATGAGACGCTTAACTACTATTCTAATAGCAAGAGGCGTTTTCTCATTATTATATATGGCTTGAAGCTGATTCTCATTAGCCGTAAGAAGACAAGCTAATAAATTAGCTGTATCATTCTTAGTTAACTGCAAATCAAGATTTATATTGAGTGAACTGAGAAGCTTCACTACCTCTGGACGTGTTGTACCTTGAGAAAGCATAATCTGTTTTGCAACATTCTCAGCCATCGGTTGTTGTCCGTGTGCAATAGCTTCAGCATTTGCCAATTCTATTACGTCTTTGGCAGGTATATGCTTATCTTCGTCTTCGAGCTGTTTGAATGCGGCATCTCGTGCTTCTTGTCTTTTCTGTTTAAATGCTTGAACGGCTTCTTTCGCGGCTTGGCCTTCAGCAGCTCTAGCTAATCTATATTTAGCTTTTGCAAGCTCCTGAGCTGTTTTCCTGTCATGTATTGATTTGGACTTATCCTGGACCATGGAAGCTCGTTGCTTGAGACCATCTGTGCCTAATAAATCTGATGAATCTGGTAATATATCAGTAATATCATCATTAATTCTATCTACGCTTTTCATTGTTTAATCTTTTAAAGTAAATCTGAAATGTCATCAGCAGTATCAGCTACGTCAGAATTATTACTTTGTGATAGGCCAAGTATGCATGCACTTTTTATAGAATTGATATACTCAATTCGTATATTTGGTCTTATCGGCTTGAAAAACCTAATTACTGATTCGTGTAATGTGGTATTATCATGAATCTGACAGGCTGTGTCTTCTTTAACAAACAAATCTCTATTCCTCAACAAATCTGTTGTAAATTCTAATAACTTTTCGAGCGTATTGTTTGGTACTGTTCCAATCCACGATGGCGGTATGCTGAGCGTTTGTTTCCATCTAAATCTTGATGGTATTAAGCCTTGTCTAGCAAATAGGAATTTAAGAGTTTGTCCGCCGTAATACACATTGTAAGGATTGTTGTCTTTGACGTTATAATGCTGAATGCCTAGCTCCTCGCATGCGTTCACTATAGTATTTAGTGCACGCGGTCTGTTTCTAGACTTTGAAAAATTTATGTAAGACCTGTTGCCGGGGTTGTAATTGCCCTCAAGTATAAAGGCTAAAGTGACAAGCAATTCCTGCTTTGAAAGCTGATTTCCTGAAACAGGTATATCATAATTTGTTATTACTTCTCTCATAGGTGAAAACTTTAAAAGTTTATTTTTATATCGCAAAAGTACTAAAAATTATTGAAACTACGAAATTTTATTGAAACTTTTAATTATTTTTAACATTTTCAATAACTTAGTATTTTTCAATAAACTATACTAACCGTGAAGTACCTTTATTGAGTTTTTGCTGATAAACTATTGAGAAATGAAAATTCTCAATAAAGGTACTTCGTGAGTAGTTATTAAAATTAAACGCGCTTTCCAGGGAGTACTTTTATTGAGAACACAGTACTTCTATTGAGTTCTTATGACTTTCTTTATGACAATTCCTGCTTATATCAGCTGAGAAAAAAATTGAAAAGTAAAAAATGTTTATAAGGTAACGGTTCGTGAACCATAGGTGAATGGGGTCGGGGCACTTCTAAATTATTGGAAATCAAACACTTATATAAATAGTTCACCAAGTTACCCATTTACTATATAGTTCAAATGGAATAATTTAAAAATAGGTACTGAGAGGGTAGTATATATTTTTAAAAAATTAGGTTAGAGGTTATAGAAAAGGTCCGGCCTCCGGGAACGGTTTATATAAGTAATTGGAAATCAAAAGGTTAGGAGGAACCGTAAAAGATTTTTACTTGGTGAACCGTTGCAATCAGCATAAATCCTATGAAAA
>ULYM01035127.1_pt1 | contig 18295 bp, 20 predicted proteins | sample 1962141 | NCBI WGS metagenome assembly ULYM01 (sample SAMEA4835862, study PRJEB28245) | human gut metagenome | biome: gut microbiome; material: fecal sample | place: Denmark | collected 2008
GGGCCTTCAGCCCGTACTTGAACCACATGCGAAAGTTCAGTTAATCACTAATCATTACAAAATCGTTCCCCAAATGCTCTCCTCCCTGTCTCTCGCAGCGGTGATGGCATTGATGAGGCGGTGGAGCCAGATGCGGGAGTTCACAACCATGCCTTTTACACGGTTCTCACCCACCAGGATGCAACCCTGCGTATCATCGGGGTAATTGCCGGCATGAATGCGGATGCCCTCAAAATTAGGGACACCCAGCAGCAGCGGCAACCACATCTGAAACCTCGGCGATTTGCTGATCACCAGCGGATAAGTGCCCTCAGGTATCGCCGTCTTGCCCTTCATCTTCTGCGCCTTCTTGCCCGATACACGCCCCAACCGCACATTCTCCTCGGCAGGACTTAGCTCCACACCCAGAAGGTTGCGCCAGCACGGCTCCAACGTATCACAGAAATACGAGTCTGCATTCAGCTTCTCCGGAGGCACCTCACACACCGTCTTCAGCCCCCTGCACTTGTTCACACTCTCAATCGTGCGCTTCTTCACATCCTCATCCTTCAGGATGTAAAGGCGACCTATCGTGTAGGTCTTCTTCTTCGCTATACGTTTTATAACTATCTGCATAAGTAAAAATAAATTTAAGATTTAATAACCATACCGTCGTGGCGGTACTTAAGCTTCTCAAAACTGTCACAACTGTCACAACTGTCACGCTTGCCCGTATACTGATACGCCCGCCTGATGTAATTCCGGTGCAGCCACTGCCTGATCATCATATCGGTACCCTTTGCATCCAAACCATGCTCCAGCCGGATAGCAAGCAACTGCGCAGCCGTAAAGTTATCGGGCAGTATCTGTAAAAGATTCTGAGGCCCACGCTTCGAACTCTTCTCCGCCATAAAGTTCTCCTTCGCAATCATGTCGCCGAAGAACCGCATCTTGCAGTACAGGTCATACTGCTCGCTCCAGCGGATAAACTCATCAATCTCCGGCTCCCACTTGCAACCATTGGCTACATACAGCACACACGCCTTCAGGTAAGCGATGACGTTGGCACGGAACGAGAGATTCTCAAACGTCCTGTCCTGCGACAGCCGGGCAAACTCAGCATTCTCATCCTTCAGTTTGAGGGCAAGCTGAAACGCCTCCTTACACTCAATCAGACCCGTTACTTTGTTCAGATTTTCGATGTAAGGCCGTAGCGCCTCGCGGTACGATTCATCATAGGTTCCGTAAACAGGCATATCCTCGCCGATTTCCCTTTCGGGGATGGTACAGAAGTTGATACGGCTGATAGGACCATCGGTAAGAACCTTAGAGAAGTAACGCTGACCCTTCTGGATGGTGGTAGATGCATTCCAGTTGAACCGGATGGTAACCCGCTCCGTGACACTCATCGTTCCTACGCGAGTTTGTCCGTATTTATTACCTGGGTCTGCTGCCAGACACATGATGCGGAACTGCTGGCTTCCGCTACCCTTGAGCGCATCAAACTGGTCTAGCTCATTGAGCGAAGTATAGAGGAAATGTTCCTGCGCTTCAGCCGTTCTCATCACGAAAGCCGGGTTCGTCATATCCGCATCAATCTCCTGGATAATCAGGTTTTCAGGTCTCTTGCGCTTATCCTTGTTGGCACCCTTGCGCAGCATCTCATCCTTCCACGCCTTTTCGCGCTTCAGGTTTTCAGCATCCCTCAGCCTGATATCCTCCATAATGAAATCGATGGGCCTGTTCACGCTGCTCTTACCCGCTCCGGTACCCGCAAGCAGCAGCGTCATCAGTCTCGCCTCGTGCTCCACGTTGTCAATATACCGGAACCTCGTCTTCCAGAGATGCGTAGCCAGCGGCGGGAAGATGGCGTGCGCCACAGCCGGCTTATAAATTTCCGGCGTCCTCGATATCAGCAGCTCCACCAGTTTCGGCAGTTTCTTCGGCATCTCCGGTGGGTCAGGATAATCCTCATCAGCCCTATTACCTGTTAACTGTAAACTATTAACTTGTTGATTACCCCTATCAACTGTTAACTGTAAACTATTAACTTGCTCAGCCCTATTAACTTGCTGGCTGGCCTTCTGCTCCGCAAGCGCATTCACCCTCATCACTTCCCTCGACATCGGCTTCGTATTGTCAGCATATTTCGCATAGAAGTCATGAATCAGCTGATGGCAGTCGTTCTCCTGATAGTAGCTCGGCATTTTCATCCTCACCACCTTCATCAGTTCCTCTTCCTCCATCACCCTCGAAGCACCGGCGCTCATGATAGCCAGCAGCGAGGAGTGTCTCGACCCCACGGTATCAATCTCCATACCCCCGAGTCCGGCAGCCTGCGTAAAGAGGTCAAACGCAATCAGATTCTTCTCTCTGGCTTCCAGTCCGCCAGCATCCTGATTGCCTCCAGAATCCCCGATATGAGGAGCATCAGCACCATGGCTATTAACTTTCCCTCTTCCGTCCACGGTCAGTCCGCGGTCCAAATACGCCTGCCTTCGCATCAGAATCTCCTTCTCGCTCAGCACGGCGCACCACATCTTCGACCTGTAGATTTCCGAGTCCTTATCCGTAAGATAAATCATTCTCTCCGGTGTGATGCAGCTCTCGTCATACGGCACCCCCAGCGCCTCGCAATACGCCTTCTGCGTCTCCTCGATGGTCATTCCCACCGGCAGTCTGATACCGATGTGCAGCTTCTTCCGGGCACTGTAGCAGAGGTGCAGCAGCGAGCCGTTCCAGATGCTGTCAGAGCAGTTCAGCTCCCTTGCCTTCTCGATAGCCTTGTCTACATACTCCCTGTCGTCCACGTCGATGATAGTCTGGAACATGAAGCTCTCGGGCTGGGCATTCTCCTGTCTGCGCACATTGTTCTTGAAAATGCCGTAGTGGGGACAGAAGAAAGGCAGTTCGCTCTTCAGCCTGTCCTGCGCCTTCTTCACCGCCTCTGCATCGTTGGCATTCACCTTCGGGATAGGCAGCTCGCCCCTGATCTGCCGGATCATCTTCCTGATTTCCGGCGATGCAATCACCTTGTCATACACCGCCATACTGTTGGAAAACACCTTCCCCTTATTGCCCTTGCGATAAGGGTTCAGTGCAATTACATGTTGTGTTTCTGTCATGTTATTTCGTTAATAAAAGATTGGTTTGTGGGGTAATCCCCTCTTCCGTTTTCACCACTCTCAGCCGTCTGTAAGGAGGAGGACTGAACACATACGCTTTCACTTCCATCATTTTAAATAATTTAGAAGATTGGGGGCTCCCACCACGGTTGATGTGCAGATACACAAAAGCCCCCGAAACTCAGACCGCATTGGTTCTGAATTCCGGGGGCAAAGGTAAGGCAAATTTCTCACTTCTACCTAGTACGTACTATGTACGCGTACTAGTACTACCTGCCAGATTAACCTCTGATAGCAGGCATCACTTTTTCGAGGAAGGGAATCGTTTTCTTCTGTTCCATTCCTCGGTTGTAGGCGGCTCTCATCGAGTTCGGATTAGGACCCCAATAATTGCCGAATACGCTCCATATATTATCGATTTTCAACTCTGTACCTATCTGGTTGGCAAGGATGGCAGCTTCGGATGATGACAGTCCTGATGGCATGAAATTTTCGGTTACCAAGCCTATCTCTATCAGGTTGTTCTTTATCCTCTGAGCCTTTTCCGTTTTCAGCTCAGCCGGCATCTCAGCATTTCTGCATGAGTTTTGCTCACAGGCATTGCTGCCGTAATAGTTCTCCACATGCTCGAAGTACGAGCTACCAGCGTTCATGATGATCATTCTTTGTCCAGACATTTCTCATCCTCCTTTCCCTGATAGTTGTTCATGTGTTCGATATATTGTCCACCATTCATCTGTATGGTATTGTTGATAACGATGGTAAAATGCTTTATTACGAAGCGAATAAATTTCCTATAAAAAAAAAGTTTCATCTTCTTTTATTGTTTTTATGTTGATTATTAATTGTTTCCGCCTCATTTTAGTAGAGGACGTGTGTTTGCGCTAACGTTTTTAGCGTAAGCCGCTGGAGACTGCCGAGCGCCTACTATCGTAAGGTGTGGGGGCGGGTAAGGTTATGTTTGCATTCTTTTTGTTGATATGGCATAAAGTTGATACTTGGTCGCAGATACCTGGCATCTCGACCGATTGTTAATAATTATAGCATACCACAGCTCGCTTAGGAGTTCTCCTAAGCTTCCGAAACACCTTTTCTTCATAAAGTCGAGGTGATTGCTGTTAATATGCTTCATTTTTTTCATAATTTCAAAATTTCGTGCAAAGGTAATAAAAAACATTCAAATAACCAAATAAAAATTGAGCGTTATGACGCTCACTTTAATTTAATGTTTATTATACATACGTGTGATGTTTTTAACAGATCAAACGCCATTCCCCTTCACGCATCCCTGTAATTCCCTTCATGCCCCCTGCCATTCCCCTCACGCCCCCTGCCATTCCCCTCACGCCCTGAAGGGGCAGAAGCTCCTAGCCCAGGGCACTCGCCCTGGGTATTCATGTCCGCACGCCTGGCGCCCTGAAAGGGCAAAAGCTTTATATGGCACAAGGGGGAGACGCCTACGGCCTGCGTTATCGCCGGTTTCTGTATCTTTATCGCCGGTTTTCGGAGTTATCGCCGGAAAAGTTTGTAATTACTCCTTTATATTCATATTTTTACCCCTTCCTTTTCTACGTTCCTGACGAAGGGTGTATTCCTATACTTTTCCCATTCCTGGGCGGTATACATCACGGGGTTGATTTCCTCGCCCAGTTCCCATCCGAGTTCGGTCAGTGGGTAGGTGATGTTGTCATAATCGTCAGCCATGAGTTTCTCCTTATCCAATATGATAAGGATATCCCAGTCACTATCCTCCCTGGCGGTACCTCTGGCTTGCGAGCCGAAAAGTATCGCCTTCCCGCTAGCCGGCAAGTTCTTCGCCAGGCATTCACGGATAGCAGCCAAAATATGTTCCTTAACATTCATAACTTATAAATGTATCCTCCGTTATTTGAATATTTTTCGGGCATCAGGAAGTTTGGCTCCTGAAGCTTCTGCCGCACGGAGTTCTTTAAAAGCCTGTGTCAGGCTTTCCTTCACCACCAATCTCTGTCTCATTGCTTCTGCATCTACATCTGTTAATGTTGCCATAATCTTCTCCTTTAATTAAATATCTCCCACAAAATTACACTTTTTCTCTGAAAGCGCCAAATTATAGCTGAAAAATATACGCAAAAAGAGCTTTTTTAAAAGGTAAGGCCATTCCCCTCACGCCTCCCTGCCATTCCCTTCACGCATCCCTGCAATTCCCCTCACGCATCCCTGCTATTCCCCTCACGCCCTGAAGGGGCAGAAGCTCCTAGCCCAGGGCACTCGCCCTGGGTATTCATGTCCGCACGCCTGGCGCCCTGTAGGGGCAAAAGCTTTATATGGCACCCCGAATATGATATACAAGCCGAAAAAAATAGGAGAAAAGATGATGTAAATGGATTCTTTTTTGTACTTTTGCACGCTAGAAGAAATAAAGTCAAATAAAGAAGATAATATGGCTGGATTATACGAACAAATCATAAACCAACTCTTCAAGGCAAAACTTGAAAAATATGATAGAAAAATATATCATATAGGAATGAAAGAAATTGGTCGCGATGAGGCGATTCAATATCTTTCACGTTATCTTTATGCCTTGATTCAGAGTACGATTGATGATGTGGCTCAGCAGGAGAATGGAGTAGAAAAGTGCATTCAGTTTACCAATGACGTGATAAAGGAGTTGGGCGAAAAGTTTGCCATCGAGAACTACGAGGATGATTTGGTAGATGCCAGCAACTCTATCCTGACAAGTGTCATTGATAAGACGAAGTGCGATTATCCTGATTTACAGAAGTATATACAGCGAATCACCCCTCTTACTTCGCTTACTAAAAGTAGTCTTTTTACAGGGGCAAAGAACTCTGTAAATATGATTAGCGAACTGAAGAAAGAAATCCTGTCTGCCGACAAGATTTATATCGTGGTTTCCTTTATACGTTTGTCCGGCTTGAATATGATGCTGCCCGAATTACAGGAGTTTGTGGCCCGTGGCGGATGTTTGAGAGTGATAACCACTACCTACATGCAGATTACGGAATATAAGGCTGTAGAGAAGCTTTCCAAACTGGCTCATACCGAAATCAAGATATCTTATCATAGTGATTTAGACCGCCTTCACGCCAAGGCGTATGTGTTTATGCGCGATAGCGGCTTCCATACGGCATATATTGGCTCTTCCAATATTTCTCATGCAGCGTTGACCGAAGGCTTGGAGTGGAATGTGAAGGTAACTCAGATGGAATTGCCGCATATTTTCGCTACCGTTAAGAATACATTTGATACCTATTGGGAACAAGATGTATTCGAAACTTTCAATCTGAATCGGGATAGCGAGCGCTTGAAGAAGGCACTCGATAAGAACGCTCAAACTTCTGAAGGAATAGATTATTCGGTGCTCGATTTGATGCAAGCCAAAGAATATCAGAACGACATCCTTGACAGGCTGGAGAAGGAACGCCGTTACCATAACAACTGGCGAAACCTGGTGGTTGCTGCCACCGGTACTGGTAAAACGGTTATTGCCGCTTTCGACTATAAGCGTTTTAAAGAGCAGCATACAAAGGCTAATTTCCTTTTTGTGGTGCATCGTGAAGAGATTATCAAACAGGCTTGTGCTACCTATCGTGCGGTATTGGGAGATCCGAATTTCGGTGATATGTGGTATGGTGGACATGAAGCCTCTTCGTATTCGCATCTCTTTGCATCAAAGGATTTGCTGAATAACAGATTGGACAAGCTCCAGCTGCCAGATGATTATTATGACTATATCGTGTTTGATGAAGCTCATCATATCGTGGCAGATACCTATCAGAAGATTTTGCATAAGTTTAAGCCGAAGGTACTTTTGGGTCTTACCGCCACGCCTGAGCGAATGGATAACAACGATATTACCCAATACTTCAATCATCAGATTTCGGCAGAAATACGTTTGGATACAGCTCTGAATAATCGCCTGCTGTCTCCATTCCATTATTTCGGCATCACCGATTCTGTAGATTTGTCTGAGGTGAAATGGGAGCGAGGCAGATTCGTGGCGTCTGAGCTCTCTAAAATATATACCAACAACGATTTACGAACCAATATTATCTTCAAAACCTTAGAGAAATATTTGCCTAACTATAACGATGTTAGGGCTTTATGCTTCTGTGTAGACCAGCAGCATGCTAACTACATGAATGCCAAGTTTACCTTGGCTGGCTTGAAGTCTGCTGTTCTAACGAGCGAGAATTCTAAGTATAGAAATATCGAGATAAAACGTTTGGCAGAGAAGAAGATTAACTATCTTTTTGTAGTAGATATGTTTAACGAGGGTATCGATATTCCTGCGATAGATACAGTGCTCTTCCTTCGTCCGACAGAGAGTTTGACCATCTTCCTGCAGCAGTTTGGTCGTGGTCTGAGAAAAGCCAAATACAAGAAGTATCTTACGGTCTTGGATTTCGTAGGTCATTCTCGTGCCGAGTTCAATTATATGGACCGGTTCCGTGCGTTGATGGGGCGAACATCCATGAGCGTGAAGGAAGAGGTGGAAAAGGATTTTCCTCATCTTCCTTTGGGCTGTACCATCCAGTTAGAGCCAAAGGCAAAGGAGTATATCATTCAGAATATCAATGGCTATATTAATAGTTTTAAGAAGACTAGAATCATTCAGACCATCAAGCAGTTTGAGCAGAAATTCAGCGAACCATTATCACTTGCTTCTTTCCTCAGACTCACTCATGTGCCTCTGGAAAAGCTCTATAATGGCACAACCTGGAATAGCCTCTGCTGCCTGGCTGGAGTAACTACTAAGGAGTCGGAACTTAATGTAGAATTATCTCGTGCCGTGAGCAAGAAATGGTTCTCTACCGATTCGTATTCTTACTTCAGTTTTATCCATGATCTGGCTGCTCGCCGTTTTAAGGTGAGCGAGGGATTGCTGACTCCAAGGGAGCAGAAGATGGCGTTGATGTTATATTATGATTTGTATATCTCTGCTGGTGAATATGATAGCTTGCAGCTGATGTTCAATAGGTTAAGCGAGGATGAGTTTTTTGCGGATGAGGTATGTCAGCTAACAGAGATATTGATGTCTCGCTGCAACGCATTGGAGCAGGATGATAATTCTGCTTTCAGAGATTCGTTCCCATTGAAACTTCACGGAGTGTATACCAAAGCGCAGATTCAGGTAGCCATCGAGACTTCAACTTTGCAGAAAATGTCACCAAGCCGAGAGGGTTGCGAACGCAATACGCTGAATGGAATCCCTATGGAAGCGATGTTTGTAGATGTAATCAAGGATAGAGAAGAGGGCTCAAATACCAACTATAAGGACTTTGCCCAGACCGCTGTTAAGTTTCACTGGGAAACTCAAAACTCAGTCAGACAGGAATCGCCTACCGGTCAAAGTTATATAAAGGGTTCGCGAGAAATGCTGCTGTTTGTAAGAAAGCAGAGAAATGCTGCTGAAAACAAGTATCGTACCCTTGGATATGTTTATCTTGGCAAGGTTACTCTTGATAGTTTTGAGGGCAATAAGCCGATGCAGATTGTTTGGAATCTGAAGACTCCAATGCCTGGTTCTGTATACGAATATGCAGCAACTTTGGCAAATGTATAGTTTTAAATAGAAGATAAGAACAATGAAACATTATAATGTGGTTGCAGCCGTGGTTTGCCATGATGGCAAGTATCTCTGCATGCAGAAAGGCAAGACAAAGTTTGAGTATACCAGCTATAAATGGGAGTTTCCTGGTGGCAAGATTGAGCCTGGTGAAACTCCTCAACAGGCGTTGGCTCGTGAACTGATGGAGGAGATGGAGTATCCTGTAGAAGTAGGAGAGGAGTTGGTGACCGTGAATCACGAGTATCCTGATTTCTCGATAACCATGACTGCCTTTCTGTGTACCCCAAAAGGCGATGCTGATGGGTTTAAGAGGCGTGAGCACGCTGATAGCAAGTGGTGCAGCGCAGATGAGCTGAAAGGGCTCAACTGGGCTGCAGCAGATATTGATGTTGTGGAAGGTATCTTATAATACGCTAGTCAATCTTGCCGTTAGTTGATAAGGCAAATCCCTCTATATAGAATTTCTCCTTAACATCGTTTATGATAGCTTCTTTCTGCTCCTCGTTGGAGTCTTCTTTCTCGAACGCAAGTATCAGATAATCATTGGATTTCGTTGGCGAGAATATCTTGCCGATAAGCTTTCTGAAATTCCGGCTGACGAATTCTTCTACTTGTGTATCTTCTTTCGGCGTGAGGCGATAGAAGTCGTATCTTTCGTCTAGCATCTTCTGGATTTCATCACGGAACATCTTGCGAACCCGGTTTTTCCAGGCGAATTTCTGGTGCTCGTTATGACGGGCATACAGAGATACTACATAGAGGAAGTTGACATCGTAGTGGAAGACGAGAAGGGTGTCGCGGTCGAACAGGCGGTCGTTGAAATGCTGGGTGTTGAAGCACTTCTTTTCCCTGTCGGTTGACGAAATCTGGTCTGAGAAAGAGAGATTCTCTGCCATCTTTGCGCTGATGAAGAAGTTCGGAATGATGTTGTAGCCTTCCGTCAGGTCATCGCGAAGCTTGGGTACGTTGCCGAAGTTACGCTTGTCGTATTGCAGTTCTTCATCGTCTTTATCGTCGTTCATAAAGAGGTTCAGGTTCCACTGAATGATGTTTCTGGCATACGTAAACTGCTTATACACAGATTCTTTGCCGATGGAATGACCTAACTTGTAATACTTGCTGTCGCCGATGTAATAAACTGGCTCCTGATTTCTTGTTGTAATCAGGTTCTGGTAGCTGTACAGATGGTCTATGCGCTTGCCGTCAGCCTGTTCTTTCAGTCCGGCTGGAATGTTCTTCTCGCCTAGAAGTTCATCTATAATAGCCTCGAAAACGATATTGAAACTCTTAACCAGAAGATACTCTTTGCGTTCCTTCTGGATGTTCATGCGCTTGGCATTGTCAAAGAAATCGTAGCATAGTTGCCAGAGGTGTAAAGCCTTGTCTGAGAAGTATTTATACTTAATCTGGAGCAGTCTGGTCTTTCCTAATCCATCCAGATAGGTCTTGAAACGATAGCCTGTTATCAGCTGGAAATTGCAGTTGATATGATTGGCAAAGCCGTATCTTTCGCTGATATAATTCAGGATGGAATAGAAGATAATCAGGAGTTCTTCATCAAAATTGATCTGCTTTTTCCTGTTGACAGGATGGGTATAAACAGGGCTGTTTTTGCTGATGATGGCACTCGTGGTGGCTATGGTCTTTGACCAATGAATGCGGTTGTAACCGGAATGGATGTTCTTCAGAATGAAGAAGATGAAATCCTGGTTATGCTTGTTGAAGTCGATGAGAGCCAGCAGAATATCAAGGAATGTGTTGTTGATTTGTCTGTTACTTTTACCGAGGCACGCTATTTTCTGGTGATAGACAATGCCGTTTCTGGTGGTATTGTTGTAAACCTCGATGGTGCGGTAAATCCAGACAGAGAACTCATAGATGAAGTCTTTCTCCTGTTGAGAGAGTGGGTTGTTCTGGTTCAGGTTGACGATGGTTTCCGGGGCGTATTTGCCGAATACTCTTTCGCCTTCAGGGGTGTCTTCGAGCAGTACTTTCGGTAAAATGAAGACGCAATCGTTGAGCTGGGTATTGTAGTAATACCCAACGTAGTTGATGCTGACGTTGCCATCAATGTCCTGCATGGCGTCAATGCCGTGCAGGACATCCCTGATCTGTTCAGCCTGATACTGATGTTCTTCTATGAGGATTCTCATAATCTCTTTATTTTGTTGGTTCTACTGTCCAGCCTTGTTCTTTTGCAAATTGGATAATAGAATCAATGTTTGTTATATTCCACCAATTGCTTACATAGAACTCGACTCCATCAGACGAATAGAATTTTCTATCTTTTTTATAAAAACCATAGGCTCTTTGCTTGTATCTTTCTATAGCGTTTTCTATTATTTCCTGACGAGTGACTATTAATCCTATGAGTTTCAGTTCCTTTCCAAGCATCGAGTCTGGGAAGGTTTCTTTGATTTCAGAATATTCCATCTCGGGATGTTCCTTCAGATATTGTTTAATGATGGAAATACCTAAGTCACCTTTGCCAAGCGGTTCAGAGCCATTGAAACTATATTTTGTTTTATCGTTGCCTTTAGTTTCATTGTTGCTTGGGACAGCATCAATTTTTTCCTCTTCTTCTTCTGAAATGTATTCCTCTACTCCCAAATTCTCCAAGAACTGCTCAACGATAGCTATATCAACGTTAGTTTTGCCGTTCTTATCCTCATAGAATCTATCGAAAGACAGAATCTTGCCTTCTTCATCCTGAAAGTCCTTATCATCGAAACCATAGTCCTTGAACATATCATTCCAGAGATAGAAGATAACCTTGCTTACGAATAAATCGGCATCGATTTCTCCATCTTTTGCCTTGCAGAAGAAATAGCCGAGTTTCTTGTCTTCTGAATTGGTAAGTGAACCAATCAGCTCATTAACCTTGCTGATAAATGACCACCATTTGTACTGCTTATCTCCCGTGTTGATGTACCAGTTGAGAGGAGCGTTGGTTTCTTTGTCACGACCTTCGCGAATAGGCACATACTTCCAATCCCAGCGGCGCTTGAAGGCAGAGTCGATAGGGAAGAGACTCTGGTCGCTGGTGTTCATTGTAGCCCAAATATAGAGGTTTGAAGGCAGAACAAGGCGCTCTCCCTTCATGATGAGGCTTACCATATTGGCTTCGCCATAGAGCTGGTTGATTTCGTCTTTATTCGTAATCTCCCATCCTTCAAATTCTTTTTCGAGATACTTCTGCATATCCTTATCTGCAACGATAGGATAATCAGAAAAACCATATTCGTTGCGGTCGAGCAATTGGAACAGATCACCAAAGATTTGGGCACAATTGCCTCGGTTTATTTCCTCGATAATGAGAAATTGCTTTTTGCTGGAGCCTAGTTTCTTCCACGCTTCAACATAGGCTTCGAGAAAAGCCTGAGGAATGAACTTGTAGGCAATTCTTTCTTCCTTTACGACCTCATTTGTTTCTTCATCAATGACCTTTTTGCCATAGCAATCGCGCAGCGTAACTTCTTCTGTAATAGGTTTATAAGTACCTACAAAAGAGGCGTAATCTGAGTCGGGATGAAATGTAGTACGAATCACGTTCTCTCCGAAAGTCAAGTCCTTGATGGTCTTTGATTTACCTGTGCCAGGAGCACCATAGTAAATCTGCTGAAGAGTAAGATTTGAAGGGAGCTTTACTTTTTTTGCTTCGTTTGAGAAAATTTCCTTAGCGCATAGAAAACGCATGTATGTCTTTAATGCGTTAGAATACTGGTAACTACCAGTCTTCTCATACTGCTTGAATTCTTCATTGTTGTTAAGTGAATCAATGATATCTTGTAGCTCTTTGGTATGTACACAAGAGTAGATATCAAAGGAATCAACTCCTTTGATTTTGGCAATAGTTTCATTAATGCGCTTAAAATCACTATAGTTGTTGACACTTTTGGGTGATGTAGTGCAATTCAGTATAAAACTTTTATATTGTTCTTCTGTTGTCATATTTCTACAGTTTATTTTGCTGCAAAAATAAGAAATATTTCTCTTTTCTGCAAGTTTTTAGGGGGATTTCTTTTGTGTTTTCGTGAGAAAAGAATGTTTTACTGATGAAAATAGTGGATGGATTGAAGAAATCCATTTAAAGATAGATAAGATGTCGGATCGTTGGCGTCCCCTATCTATCGCTCCGCTATCACTTCAATCCCGTCTTTCTCAATTTCCTTGAGTAGGAAGGGATTGAGGTGCTGGTGCTTCCGGATAATATCGACAGGGCAGCCCAGAAGGGCTTCAAGGTATGCTTTCAGACGGACTATCAGGAAAAACTTAGGGGGCATTTCTACATAGATATCTACATCGCTGCCATCGTGGTGCTGGTTTCTTGCCTTCTCTTGTTTTCATTCTTAATATCCTTTTTTAAAAGGCTTTTGCCCCTACAGGGCGCAAGGCGGATTGCGCTTATACCCAGGGTGTTACCCTGGGCTAGGAGCTTCTGCCCCTTCAGGGCGTGCCTGAACCACATGCGGAAGTTCAGTTCCTAACATAATTATATAATTTAAAATGTTTGTAATGCAAACGAGCGCAATGAAAGCTGCTTTCAAATTGCCGAGTGCAGCTTTTCTTCTGCAAAGAAAATGCAAACGAGTGCAATGAAAGCTTGCTTTCAAATTGCCGAGTGCAGCTTTTCTTCTGTAAATATATGAAATATTTCTCTTTTCTGCAAGTTTTTGGGCTTTTTCTTTGCGTTTTCAAAGGAAAAATGTAAATTTGCAGAAAAATGTAGAACGTTTTAATGTAAAGGTTATGGCAGCAACGGTATTAAACAGTACACAAGTTCACCTCTTGCAAATGTTTCAAGTAGATGATTCTCAGAAAGGTTTGGAAGAATTGAAGGAATTGTTGTATTCTTATTATTCAAAGAAAATGGATGGATCTCTGAATGAACTTTGGGATTCGGGCGTGCTTGACCAGAAAAGACTTGACGAAATCAATAATATGGATTTGCCAAAGTGAATACGGAAATGCTCAAATCGATCATTAAAAAAGACATAGAATATGGCAGGAAATATGACATTGGCAGGAAACAGCGAGTTCAAAAGTTGGGTTTCGCAGTTGAAGAAAGATATACGCCATGCACAGGTTAAGGCGGCAATCAAGGTTAACACAGAATTGCTCCGCCTTTATTGGCGTATGGGTGCAGACATCTGTGAAAAGCAGAAATCTGCATCTTGGGGCGATGGCTGGCTCAAAGAATTGAGCCGTGAACTTATGGCGGAGTTTCCAGATATGAAAGGGCTTTCATACAGGAATCTACAATACATTAGGCAATGGTATCTCTTTTATAATCAAGGAAATATAATTGTGCAACAAGTTGTTGCACAATTACAAAAAGGACATGGGCAACAACCTGTTGCCCAAATAAACGAGGACGTATTCTTCTCCGTTCCTTGGGGGCATCATCTGTATATCATATCGCAATGTAAGGATGTTAACCGTGCTGTGTTCTATCTGAATAAGACCGTAGAAAATGGTTGGAGTCGTGCTGTTCTGCTTAATTTCCTTGACACTAATCTGTATGAGCGACAGGGAAAGGCTGTGAATAACTTTAACAAGCTGCTGGTGGATTCTCAAAGCGAATTAGCAGCACAAACATTGAAAGACCCTTATAATTTCGATTTCCTCACACTTGACGGTGAGTATCGGGAGCGAGAATTGGAGCAAGGACTTACCCAAAATGTAACGCGCTTTTTGCTTGAATTGGGTACAGGTTTTGCTTTTGTTGGAAGTCAAGTTCCTCTACAAGTAGGGGGAGACACTGTATATCCCGACTTGCTTTTCTATCACTTGGAACTGCGCTGTTATGTTGTCGTAGAACTGAAGATTACAAAATTCAAAGCTGAACATTTGGGACAGTTGGGGATGTATATAAGTGCTGTAAATCATATAAAAAAGAAGCCTACTGACAACCCTACAATTGGATTGCTTATCTGCAAAACCAAGAACAATGTGATGGCTCAATATGCTCTTGAATCAACCAATCAGCCAATAGGCATCTCCGAATATCAGTTGTCTAAGCTCATGCCTGAAAACATACAAAGCCAGTTGCCTACAATCGAAGATATTGAAGCAACGCTTTCTGATATAAAGGAGACTAAGGATTGATACGTAAGATATCAATATGAAAAGCCTACGGCTGCGGATTGCAAATCCGCTTTAAAGTGGTCGAACCTTTTAGTCGGCATAGAAGACTTAAAGTCTTTCGGAAAGAGTTTGGATAGTTGATATTCTGATATTCCCATCGGTTCCTTGTATGATCTGATAAGGGTCTTTTGTTATCTGTTGCGCTAAGTCACTCTGCACAGCAGGGAGCGTGGATTGGAAGTTTGTGATGGCTTTGCCGTCACGCTCATAAAGGTCGGTATCAACCAGTTGAGAAGAGCGTCACGTCCCCAATTGTTCTCCCAAGTCTTTCTTACGAAGAACAGGGCTTTGTCCATATCGCCCTTACATTTATCGATGATACGGCGATGATGATCCCAAGGAATGGGAAAAAGCATCTTGAAATCGTCCGCAGCTTGCGGAACATTTAAGCTTATATTTTCCTTTGCCATTGTTCTTTCTTTTTATTTGCTGCAAAAATAAGCAATATTTCTCTTTTCTGCAAGTTTTTGGGCTTTTTCTTTTGTGTTTTCATGAGAAAAGATTAATTTTGCCAATGAATGGTGTTAATTGATATAAGAATTGTTTCTTTTAATAGAATTAAATAATATGAGTATATTGGACAAAATACCTTCTTTGGCAGAAAATAAACTCTTCCAGAAACTTGCTGCGATAGAGGACATTACTGCACTCTGCAAGGAAGATCAAGAGAAATATGATGATGCAATCAAGGTGATGCGTGACCATATTGCAGCTTATAAAGGAGCTATCATAGAGGCTAAAATTGAAGTAGCTAAGAATATGCTGATGGAAAACGAGCCTATTGATAAAATCGCAAGATATACAGGGCTTGCCAAGGAGGATATTTTAAAACTCAACTAATATTTGAACGAGGTTATTGGTAAGAGTGACCTCGTTTTTGTTTCTAAGTTACGTTAAAAGAAGTCTTTGTAAATAAAGAGTATGTCGGATCGTTTGACCATAGAACAGCGCCACAACAATATGGCGGCAATAAGGGGCAGGGATACCAAACCGGAGATTCTTGTCAGGAAATTTCTGTGGAGTAGGGGATTCAGGTATCGGCTCAATCACCCGCGGTTGCCGGGCAAGCCGGACATCGTGCTGAGGAAATATCGCACCTGTATTCTGGTGAACGGATGCTTCTGGCACGGACATGAGGGGTGCAAATATTATGTGGTGCCGAAATCGAACACCGGGTTCTGGATGGAGAAGATCAGGAGGAACCGGGAGAGGGACCATGAGGTGCTGCACCGGCTGGCTGAAATGGGATGGCATACCATCGTGATATGGGAATGTGAACTGAAGCCGGCGGTAAGGGAGAAGACGCTGGAGTCGCTCGCCTTTACGCTGAACCATATCTATCTGGAAGATCATCATATCAGAAGATATGAATTGCCGGAAGAAGTGCCGGAAATGGTGGCGGAGCCGGAACCAAGGCGTCGTGATTAGTAACTGCTATTATTGGGAATAAGGCTTATGAAAGATATGGATAAATATTGGAAGAGCGTGGGTTCACTTTTCGATTCTAAAGATAATCGAAAAGTGATTTGGATAGGTTATGCAGTTGGTCTTGTATTGGTTACTGCTTCCATATTTACGCTATGCCTTAGGTTATTGAGGCATGAAGAATTTACTTTCGGGAGAATGTCTTCATTAATTTTAGTGTTAATGGTAGGTCTTTCTTTGGTTTGTTTTCTTTTTTATAGGAAGAAAATATCGATTAAAATTAAGTTTTACCTGTTGTGTCTGATTTTTGTGTGTGGTGGCATCAATATGTTTCTTCATCCAAAAGTATCAAGAAAAATTCCATCTGAAACATATTGTCAGGTAGTGGGAATAGTGGGCTGTCTCTTCTTTGGGGGAGGCGGTTTGTGGGTATTGTACAATGACTACAAGTGGCATAGGAGGCGTAGAGACGAGGAGGAATAAAGTGTACCGATGCGCAGACCTTGCGGAACCTGTCGAGTTTCTTACCGCTCATTTCTGTTTGCTATCACTTCAATCCCATCTCTCTCAACTTCCTTGAGTAGGAAGGGATTGAGGTGCTGGTGCTTTCGGATAATATCGACAGGGCAACCCAGAAGGGCTTCAAGGTATGCTTTCAGGCGGACTATCAGAAAAAACTTAGGGGGCATTTCTACATAGATATCCACATCGCTGCCATCGTGGTGCTGGTTTCTTGCTACAGAACCAAAGAGGCGCAGGGAGGTGATGCCGAAGGTGTTTTGCAGTTCTTCGGCATGAGATGTGATGAGGGCTATGTATTCTTCTCTTGTTTTCATTCTTAATATCCTTTTTTTAAAGGCTTTTGCCCTTACAGGGCGCAAGGCGGATTGCGCTTATACCCAGGGTGTTACCCTGGGCTAGGTGCTTCTGCCCCTTCAGGGCGTACTGCTTGATGGTTCCTTATGATGGGGTAGCATCTCTCCTTAACTCCTGGTCGAGCTTGCTTTCTGCTATCAGTACCCTCTCTGCTTCTCGTAAATGAAATCATCGGCGATGTAGCCATTGCTCATGAGATACAGGCCGGTGCGCTTATCGTGGAGTTGGGCACAGGTCTTGCTGCGATAGAAAAGATCAAGAGCCAGAGCTGGAGATATTTCCAGGCGCTGTGACAGTTCGTATGCTACGCCACCTATCTGATAGCTTAGAATCATTTCTTGAATCTCAGGTGTCTTTGTGTTGATCTGTTTATATTTTTTCTGTTCCATTATATACTAAGTATTTATTGATGAGAGTTTGATTGAGTAAGCAAATCTGATTGTTGGGCTTATGAAATATTAACTGCTGTAGGGCTGATTCTGCATCGTAAAAACCTGTCATGTATAGGTTTACGGTATCGATTACTCGGTCGTTAGCGATACCTCCTTCTACATAATCGTAATCTCTGGCAGGGTTTTCGCCCCGTCTGTTGCCCACGATGAAGTCTAGCCAGTCTTTATCGTATGCGGTAAATATCTTGCAGCGAGCTTCTGCGAGAATAGCATCCCTATCCAGAGTGTAGATATTGAGTAGGGGTTGTGCTGCTCTTTTTTCGGCTATGGTTTTAGCCCATTTGATTGCCTGATTCTTTAAATCGGTTACATAGAAGCCTTGGCCAAAGTCTAACCTTGGTCTTCCAACATGATTAAGTGGAGCTTCTATAATTTCTGTAGCTCCATGATAAACAGTTATTTTCATCTGTCTTTCTTCTCCCAATTAGTTAGACACTCAATGACATCTTCTATAAGATACTCTCGACTTTCGGTGTGGAGCGTATCGTAGTGGGGCAGAATGAACTTGTTGATTAAATCAACCTTTCTCATTCTTTCGTATATTTCAATATATGGTACCCCGAGCTTTCTTGCAGCTCCCTCAACGCATGAAGCAGCGAATGCGAGCTTGATTTCTTCTAGGGGTAATTGTATTCTGTTGTTTTCTTGTTTCATATCTTTTCTTTTTCTTCTTCTTTTCTTCTGCAAAGAAAATGCAAACGAGCGCAATGAAAGCT
>ULYM01058521.1_pt1 | contig 17876 bp, 20 predicted proteins | sample 1962141 | NCBI WGS metagenome assembly ULYM01 (sample SAMEA4835862, study PRJEB28245) | human gut metagenome | biome: gut microbiome; material: fecal sample | place: Denmark | collected 2008
CGTGGTGGTCGAGGTGGTGGCCGAGGCGGAGCTGGTGGTGATGGTGGTTTCGATGGCTTTGATGCGATGGATGCCATTCGTGTGGAACAGCTTCTGAGTAATGCTGCTGCTAGGATAACAGGTATTCTGCCTAATGCTGATGGTAAGTACGACCTTAGTATGGCAACTCCTGAACAGCAGGCTCAGTACTGGAGTGCGCTGTCTGGGTTAAAGCAGAGATTTCAGGGTAATGTCTACGGTCTTAATATGGACCCGTATCTAGCACTGGATGTTTCTGCTGCTAGCCTTCAGCGGGACTGGGCTAGAGCTGCTGCTGAAGCGGCTAAACCTCCGATTGACCCTACTGGTAAACATAAAATAACACCCCCTATCAATACTAGTAAATGGGGTACTTCTGGTTTACTTACTCCTGCTACACCCCTTGGTGTTAATCATTAAGATAGAAGGATGTCTTAATTATGGCTGGTTCCTTTACTGAATATTTGACTAATAGCTATGACCCCACTTCAGCGATGATAGGGACTTGGCTTGAACAGCAGGCTGTTGACCGTGCTATTGCTCGTGCTGAGATGGAAAAACTTTATCAGCAGAGACTTGCTGCCCAAGTTGTTCAAGCTGCTCAGGCTAAATCTAATCCTTATTTTGACTATCTTAGAGCACAGGCTGCTGCTGGTATTACTCCCGGTACAGGTATGGCTCCTATATATGGAGGTGCCCCCGCTCCTGCTGAAGCTCCCGGAGTCTGGGACCAATTTTGGAATCGTGCAGTTCCTCAGGCTGGTGCGGGTCTTGCTGGCGGCATTGGTTTGCTGGGTGACCTTATTGGTGCTGACTCTGTTCGAGACTGGGGTCTTGAGACTTCTAAATATCTTAATGACATTGCAGCTCAGACTCCTCGAACTGTTGCTAGTCTCGAAGACGTTCTTTCTGGTAAAGGTGACTTCTCCACTTGGTTGAAAGAGAGCGCTATCGACCTTGCTCCTGACCTGATAGGTACCATTGCTACTGGTGGTATTGGTGGTCTTGCTGCCCGTGGTGGTGCTACTCTTGCTACTAGGGTTGCTGGAAAGGAACTGGCCGAAGAGACTGCCAAGAAAGCTCTTCAGCGTGGTGCTCTTGCTGGTGCCTACGGTTATGGAGTTGGAGCTGAAGGCGGTCAGGCTTATCTTACTGACGTAGAACATCACGGTGTTGAAGGTACCTCTCCGTGGATGGACCTCACTACTGGTGCTGCTGCTAGTGCTCTTGACCTTGCTGGTCCTGCGGGTGGTCTTGTTCTTAGAGCTCTTGGTCGTCCTGTCTCTAAAGCTACCAGTGAAAAACTTCTAACTACTCTTGCTTCTGAGAAGACTAGAACGGCTATCCTTAAGGGTCTGGGTAAGGGTGCTCTTGCTGAAGGTAGTACTGAATCCCTTCAAGAACTTACTCATATTATCAATGAACAACTCCAGAGTCCTGAGCTTGATTTTACTCCCCAGGATACCATGCGTCTGGTTGAATCTGGGCTTCTTGGTAGTATCTTTGGTGCTCCTATTGGTGCTGTCTCTAGGTATCGTGCCAAGCAGCAAGCCCCTGCTCAACTCGAAGCACTTCTTGCTAATAAGTCAATTGAAGATACCTCTAATGCACTTGTTTCTCAATATTCCGAAGAACGTAAGGCTGCCCAGGATTATCTTGCTAATCTTCCTTATAGTCCTGCTCCTTTTGATAGTACTGTAGATTCTTTCTACAATCGAGCTCCTTCTGTGTCTAGTCCTCTTGGGGAATACTATGCACAGAACTTTGATAAACTCGATAACTTCTACAGTGACTTCGAGCAGAAGATGAAGACTCCCTCCGAGGCTACTGCTGAAGCTGCTGCTAGATTGCGTAACTCTATGCGAGATGCTGCTACGCAGGCTCAACGTCAGCTTAGCGAAGAAAGTACCAGACTGAATGCAGAAGCAGAGTCTCTTACAAAGCAGCTTGCTAAGCTGTCTAGCAGACCTCTCCGTAATGTTTCTCCTGAACAACAGCGTGCATTGATTGCTGACCTTAACAAGCAACTTGTTGCTAACAGGGCTGCTCAGGTCAGACTTCAGGAAGGTGCTAAGGAACGGGTTAGCTCTATTCAGCAGACTCTTGCTAAGGAAGAAAAGAAACTGGCTAACAAGCTGATGAATGACACTATCATCACGGACCAGTCTGGTCTGGCTCGTGACCCCTTCGGTGCTTCTCAGCTTATCCAGATTCGTGGTGGAGCTAAAGCTTTGTTTGATAAGCAAGCTGCTGCTGTTCGGGAACGCCTTGATAAGGTTTCTGCTCAGCTTAACCTTGCCGAACGTAGAAGTAAAAGCTCTCAAGCTACTCGTAGCACAGCACTTGCTAAGTTGCTCGATGACCAGATTGCTGCTGGTAAGAAGGAACGTAATGAGCTCATTAAACGTCTTCAGAAGATGAACGGTGCACTGGCTCGTATTGAAGCTGGTACTAACAATCTTGCTACCACTCAGTACACCGTTGACCAAGCTTATGTAGACTTGCAGGACATCTATGATGGTGGTGTCATTGATACTCCTACTCGTTCCGAAAAAGTTCTGTACGATACCCTGCGTAAAAGTCTTGATGACGCTGAAAAGAAAAGACGTGCTGAGGAACTGAAAGCTCGTACTGCTGCTCGTAGGGCTAAGCGTCCTACTTCTGAATTTGACAGGACTCCTGATGCCTTCTACGAAAGAGAAACTTCTGTAATTCCCAGTGCTACTCCTTTCGAAACTTCTGTTGATAGCTTTCTTTCTGGTACACCCTCGGTACAAGCTAATAACGTTCCTCAGTTAGCGCTCACTGAAGGTCAAGCTAATCTTCCTGCTGTGTCTGAAGCTATCCCAATGGGTACTACTAGCACTGGTATGGGTGCTATTGCTACTCCGTTTACCAGAGATACTCGTCCTATTCCTATGGGTCCCGGTCGTGAACAGCTTATGCTTCCTGAAGGTGGTCAGGACTTTGACAGAACTCCTGATAACTTCTACGGAACCACTCCCGAAGTCAAAGGCTTTGTCGAAAGTAATCCTGACATCAAGAGTCCTATGATTTCTAGGTTCCCTGAAGCTGTAGATGCTTTCTACAACTACACACCTGACATTGTGGAAGGTACGTGGCTGATGACTGATGCCACTACTAGACCTACGAAAGCTAAGTCTCCTAAGGAATCTGCTAAGCTTACTCCTAAAGACAGAAGTAATCTTGATGTGACTAGAGCAATAGCTGACGAGGATTATAAACAGGCTGTTGAAGATGTCCGACATGCTGCTATTAGACTTGAGTCTACTAACAAGAATGTTGATAAAAAATCTTGGACTAAGAAACTTAATGATGGTCTTGTTAAAGCAAAACAAGCCCTCAATAAGCTCCTTAATCTGAACATCGAACAGCTTCGTACTAATGCTGACACCTCTAGTAAAAAGTTAGTTATTCAGGGTATCACACCATCTCTTGAGATGCTTCCCCTGCTGTCTCACAATGTCACTATTATCGACAGCGTAGATGCTCCTGAAGCAGCGGGTAGAACTGGTTACATTACCCGTGACCAGAAAATTTATCTGGTTGCAGATAACATTGTTGCTGAAGCTAAACAGCGTAAGAAGTCTGTCAAAGAAATAGCTACTCGTACTCTTGTGCATGAAGGTCTTGCACACTACGGTCTTCGTGCCATCATGAGTCCTGCTGAACTCGGCAACTTCCTCCATGACTTTAGAAGGAAGTTCGAGAATACTCCCCCTTGGAAAAGAGCTGCTGCTTCTATTCCTGAGTTTGACCAGCTCAATAAAAGACAGCAGGCTGAAGAAGTCTTTGCTAAACTTTCCGAACGATATAAGATTAACAATCTTCTGGAGTCTCGCAATTTAGCAAAGGGTTATCTGAATAGTTTTATTAAGAAACTTGACAGTAAACTTGGACTGACTGACCTGACTCTTGATGATGTCAAGTCACTTCTTACTGTTGCTGCTGACAGACTGTCTATGGAGTCTGCTGGTTCTGATACTATTGACATTGGAGCACATTATCGGACCATCCCTCAGACTGGTCTCGCTCGTTCTCTTGACCCCAACCTCGAATCCATGACCCGTGTTGAACGTGCTGAGGCTGAGGCGGCTCAGCGATTCCCTTTTTCTAACAGAGTTCAAGAGGCAGTAGCTAATAGAGAAAACACTGTCGAATACCTTCGAGAAGGTTTGATTGATAGCTTCCGTCCTGTTGAACGAATGATTCAAGCTGTTAAGGATTTGGGAAAGAAAGCTGGTAATAAGGCTCGTGTTACTTGGGACACTAACATCTTTAAGCTTAGTCAGCACCTATCTAGTCAGCAAGCTCTTGCACTTAAGCAGTACAAGACCAACTTTGTTGACCCGCTCGTTGACCTTATCAGTGACACAGCTCTCCCGGGTGAAGACTACAGAGTAACCTTTGCTCGTGTATCTGACTATGTTGAAGCTGTTGCTGCCTATGAACGTAACGATTTCGGAGCTAAGAAGGGTCTTGACTTCCCCCTTGTTCCGGGTAAAAAGGGTACGTCTCTTCAGGAAAGTCAGGACTACTTCCGCAGTATCATTAACAAGTACAGCTCTGAGTCCATGAACAAAGTGATGGACCAACTCCAGAAAATTAACAATGAACGTCTTCGTCTTCTTGAAGAAAAGAAGATTATCCCGAAAGAAGTCATTGATAACTGGAGAGCTGCGTACAAGTACTACATGCCCTTTAAGAGCTGGGAAAATGTAGTACAGGAACTTGACCCCGCTTGGTACAACAGCAACACTCGTCGTTCTTTGTCTACTCCTAACGTTCAGAAAAAGATAATGAAAAGAGCTACGGGTCGTGAAGGTGAAGCTCAGAATCCTATTCTGCACTCCATTCTTCAGCTCTACGATGTAAGTAACCTTTCTCGTACTGTTGACATTGGTCGTTCCCTTCTGAGACTTGTGCGTAATAATCCTGATGCTACCAGCATCTTCGAAATGGTAGAGTACAGAGATAAGAGTGATAAGGACTGGGGTAAACCTAGACTTACTACTGACCCTGAAACTGGTGAGCAAGTCTACGTTGTTGACCATGGTGCAATGAAACGTGTAGTCAACAAGCAAACTGGTGACATCTCTCTTGTGCCTACTAAGCACACTGCCGAAGGTGAAATGAAAAACACTGTAGCAGTTATTGATGAGGATGGTACTGTACAGAGGGTGTTGCTTCACGATAGCGGAGTAGCTAGAGCTCTTAGAGCTGAGAATATTGCTAGAGCTTCTGGTGTTGTTCGAGCTATTGGTGCTATTCAGCACGAGCTTGGAAAGTACATGACTTCTCGAAATCCTTTGTTCTGGATTACCAACCCCATTCGAGATACCGTGTCTGCCGCTATTAACATCAGTGCATTGAGTCAGGAACTTGAAGCTCTAGGTATTCCTAACTCCAAGGAAATCTCTCAGTCCATTCTGGTCAATGGTCTTGGTAGGGCACTTACTAAGAACAGTGTTCGTAACGCTCTTATGTACTTCCGCAAGTACGGTACCTTCGATGATGTCAAAGGTGCAAAGTCTGGTCTCAGTGATGAGATGAAGATGTTCATGAGTGACTATGAACAGTACTTGAACTACGGCGGACAGACTGAATACTTTGGAACAAACACTTATGAGACGTTAAGAAAAGACATCTTGTCTGCATTGAAGGACAAGAACCCCAAAACGTTTCTTGAAAAGCAACGTAGCAATGTCAATAAGATGATGGAGTACATGGACGAGGTAAGTAACTCTCTTGAGAACATGACTCGTTACATTGCTTTTAAGGAAATCGTAGACCGCCTTAAGCCTTACGCTGAAGCTGGTAAAACTGCTGATGGCAGACCTTTCAGCTACGAAGAAATGTACAGCCGAGCTGCTAACATTGCCCTCAACCTCACAGTGAACTTCTCTCGAAAAGGTAGCTGGGCTCCTATTTTCAACTCTCTGTACATGTTCGCTAGTGCCAGCATCGGTGGTAACGTTCGTATGCTAGAGACTATCTTCCGTAAGGACAGAAAGACTGGCAAGACTGACTGGAACCACGTAGCTAGATTTGCTATGTACCCCATGCTGGGTTACGCTCTGCAAGCTATTATTGCTCGTGCTCTCATGGGTGACGACGATGATGGTGTTAGCTTCTATGATAAGATTCCTGAGTACATCAAAGCTAGTAACATTATTCTTCCGAATCCATTTAGTAAGGGTGACTACATTACCCTTCCTATTACTTACGGTTTCGACATGTTCTGGAACTTAGCTATGAATGTCTTCGAAGCTGGTCACAGTGCTGTTTATGGCAATCCCGGCCCCAATGCTATGGAAGCCGCTTCCTCTATCATTGGCAAGATGTTCAATAACTTCGCAACTATTGGTGGTACTGATGAAGGCTGGACTGCTTTTGTTCCCAGTATCATCCGTCCTCTGTGGCAGTTGTCTATGAACAAGAACTTTGCAGGTAATCCTATTATGCCTACCGGCAATGAGAACCTGCGAGGTGAAATCCCTGACCATGAAAAGTATTGGAGCACAGCCAACCCCAGTCTTGTGTGGCTAACCAAGACTCTTTCTCCCATCATTGATGTCTCTCCTGAAAGTGTTGAGCACATCGCTAATGCCTATCTCGGTGGTCTCGGTCGCATTACCTTTGGTCTACTCGGTAGGCTTGATGAGTGGCAGCGTTATGGTTTAGACCATATTAACGTAGGTAACGTTCCCGGTCTCAAAGTTCTGTATAAGACTACTCAGAACAGTGATACTAGTGCCTTGTTCTCGAAGATGAGAACTAATGTACTCACTCAGATTAACGCAGTTGATACTGCTCGAACTGATATGAGTCTTACCCCTGAAGAGAAACGAGAGATATTGATGGACAACCTACAAGGCTACAGGCTTAAGCCTACCTTGAATAAACTTCAGCAACAACTTAACTTGCTTCGAGAGCAAGAGCGTAGATTGATGAACAATCCCTCTATTTCTTCCGAAGCTAAGGCTACTCGTCTTGACCAGATAAACCAACTCAAGCAACGAGCTATGAAGCAGTTTATTAAGGCTGCTAACCAAGCTGGAGTGATTGGTTAAGGAGAAACTAATATGGCACTTCCGGTAGTGGGTACTCTTCTAAGTATTGGTGTGTCACTTGTTGACCAACTTATAGATACTAGTGACAATGATAAAAAATCTTGGAAAGAGAAACTCTTTAATCTAGATAAAGAAGGACGTACTCAAGAACTAGAGGCTGAGGTTAATAAGCTCAAGCAACTTACTACAGTAGATTTGGCTCAGGTTAACCTCAACACTGTATCTCAGACACAAGGTTCGAAGTGGAGAGACTTTGTAGGTTACATGTGTGGCATTGGTATTGGTATGAATACCATTTATGTACCCTTAGCCAACACCATCATTAGCGTAGCTAACTCCTTCATGGAAGGACCTTTTATTAATCATGTGCAACCTATGGATATTGAGTACCTTCTTGGTATTCTTGGTGGTATGCTCGGTCTTGGTGGTATGACACTTAGTAAGAACTACTATCGAAAGACCTAGCTCACATACCTCAAAATCAAACAGAAAAGCCCCTGTAAGCGATGAAACTTACAGGGGCTATATGTTTATATAGGTTACTTAAAAAATTTTCCTAAAAGGAACTCGTATGTTGTTTTCTTATATCCCTCAGCGAGTTGTTTATAATAACTAAAAGGTTTCTTTTCGGAAGGAAACCATTTTTAAAATCATCTATGGCTTCAATCGTATTATCTAAATTACGACGAATCTCTCCTACAGAAAGGTTATCTTCCGGGTCTTCCATATTAGTAAAATTCTCTACGCAAATAGATGCAGTATCACACTCAAATGCTGTGGCATTCGCTACAGCAGCAAGTGTTTCCCATATTGGTTTAAACTCTTTCCAATGAGACTTAACCCAAGCTTTGTCAAGACCCCATAACTCAATAACATGTTTACATCGTGAATCAGGTAACTGCATTTTTAATACTCTCCTGTATTAAAAGCATTGCTTAGAATCAATCCTCGTGTGATTCCTGAGCAGCATCTTTTACAATCTGTTGGTAGTAACTAAAAGGTTTATCTTCTTTCGAGAACCACTTAGCATATTCATCCAGAAGTTCTTTTAGTTTAGAAATCGTATTCTGCATTGCCTCACGATAATTTGCCCAGCAACCATATATACCATTTTTATAAGAGTATTCGTGATATTCGCTAAGAACATCTGCTAAATCACGCACATCTTCATCTAACGAATTAAATGCCCAAAATACATCGAACCATTCTTCGAAGTGTGAGGCAGCCCACTCTTCATCTACACCAAGAAGCTTAGCTGCTAAGCGTTGTTCTTCAGTCGGAAGTGGCATATATAACCTCTATATAAAACAATAAGGGCCATCTTCCTTGCTGTCGCCTTTAGCAAAGTAGATGACCCCTATTGGTTGGAGGGTTAGTATTTCCTTTACGAAGTGCATGTCTGTTCTTTAAAAGGTACGCAAGCTCGAATGTACCCAAGAACCACTCCGCATGTAGAAGGGGGACAATAGGAAGAGAGGTAACTATGTCCCTGTACCCAGTACGATTACGCACTAAATATATAATACTTCGAGGAAGTGTGTCAAGTAAAATTTGTACTCCCTATAAAAAGGAAAGCCCCCAGATGAAAAAAGCCATAAAAACATCTGGGGGCTTATATTATATAAGGAGGTGTTTGTTTTTGAACGGTTAGTCTTCGAAAGTACCGAAGTGAACTTTCACAAGCTTATTAGTATTGGCATCAACAAGCTTGACTTTGCCAAGACGAATGTCATTCAGCAGTTCATATTGACCAACAACAGCATCGTGCATTTTCATTTCTTTAGTCAGAGACTCGACCATTTTAGCTGCATTCTGCATCCTTGCCAGAACCGCATGGTTGTCGTCTTCGGGGTCACCAGACCAAACTTTCTGAATAAACATGATACGGTCAATAACCGTATTACGAAAAGTCTGGCGTTCAGACTTCACATCTTCCAGAAACTTTTCCACGTAGGTTTTAGACATCTTTAGTCTCCATCTCTTCTTTATCACGAAGATGTCTGATATTTGTTTCACATGTGTGCATAATATCTTTAGCTAGTTTACACACATTAATAAGTTCTTCTTCAAGAGATGAGGTGTCCTCAGGTTCAGGGAGATTTTTTCTGAGATTGATACGATTAACAAGGTCAACAGTCTTTCGAAGGATTAACCCGTAAGCTTTATAAGCATTACGGTAGGTCTCCTCAGGAGTACATTCAATCTCTTTTTTAGACATGTATTTAAGCTGCCTTCTTAGAAGATACAGAACGAGGCTTAACCTGAGCACTTTCCAGAGGTTTATATTCCTGAGCTTTAGGAGATTCTTCCTTGACAACAGGAGAAGAGTTAGTGACACTTTCGGAAGTGTTCAGGTTGTTCAGGGGCAGAGTATTTACAGTCTGCTGAACAGCCAACACCAGACTATCGAAATCATTCTGGTCAAGATTACGATAGAAAGAGAAGGTATTCGACATAGTAGAACCTTCAGGGTTCGTATAGATAACAGTAATGGACATGTTATATATCCTTTATTTTAGGAGGTGTAAGAGACCATGCTTAAGAATGTGATTCCCCAGCTACACTTTTAGTCTCGTTGGCAGGGCAAGGGGCAGGTCGTCGGAGGTTTGCATCTGTACGGTCTTTTTGTTTAGCGGGGGAGTACAGGCAAGTAGACCAAGAGTGTAACTAGAGAAATTTATTAAGTTCAAATACATTGTGAGAGTGGCACCAACCTTAGCCAAAGTGTTAAAAGGTTTTAACTTCAAGTGAGTTTGCAGAAGCACTGTGAAGCTTACGGGCGCATACCTTTTCCACTATTCTCTTTTCAGGGCTTGTTGACTCTTTAGCGTTAAAGTGGGTCACTATGGTGCCACTCTCGCAGTGTACTTGAACTAAAATTTGTGTCAGGATATATTTAATTTCACCCTCCCGACTAGGGGTGATGGGCAAGGAGGGTTGATGGAAAGTCTAGTCAACAACTACCAGACCTTCCATCGTTAGTGGGGAAAGAGAGTTTATTTAGGCAGCCTTGGCAACCTCAAGGTCAGTGGTCATAGAAGATTCAACCTTGGTTTCCTCAGACTCTTCAGCAGGAAAAGCCTGCGTCATAGCCAGCGGCAGCATCTTCTTGAAGAGTTCCCACTCAGCATCATTAAGTTCTTTGCCGGGGATAACAATTTCAAACTCTTCAAATTCCTGAGTAGAGGTATTGGCGCGCAGGAAAATCTTAGTACCATTCATATTTAATACTCCTTTGGTCTGTAGTCAAGAGGGTCAACCGTACCTTTTTCACTTTTTTCGTACAACTTGTACGTTCAGTAGGTACGAACATCATTGTTTTCGAGACTGTCACAACGGAATGTGGCGAAGTCATCGTTGCCAGTGGCATGGTCAAACTTCTTGGCCACACCAATACAGGACTCACCCTGAGAAAGTTTCACGAGAGACACATAGAATCGAGGCATACCTCGGCATTCAATGTAGTACCATCCAGCATAGGGAGTAGTACAACCAGTCTGCGTGTACATTTCTCGAAGTACCTCAGGGTCACACTCACGAGCGTTAGTCATAAGTGCAACGGTACCATCAGGCAGAGTGATGTTTCGGAAACAGTCGTGGTCTACAAGTTCTTGGGTACGAAGACGAACAAGAGTGTCAACGATAGAACCCATGTTCATAATCTGAAACGTAGCATCCCAACGCATACGAGGCATCTCAGCTTCCATGTCGAAGTCTGCTTCATCAAAGTTAGCAGGAGAGTCAACCTCGAAACAAGCTTCCCAAACATTATTAGCAGTCTGTCCAGCTTCAATATCTTCTTCAGACAGCGTGTCAGGATGCATCTCTAAATCCTTAGGACAAGTCTCAAGCAGTTCAAGTCCGTGAACAAAAGCACGAGCACTCATGCTAGGATTACCCTGAAAGTAAGAATCAACCCAAGAAATGCAAGGGGGTACCTGCTTAGTAGGAAAGAGGTCTTTCCACAGACGAGAAGCAAGGTCATAATTATTAGACCTGTAGCCTTCTACATCAGGAAGATTAGCAAGTTCTTCGTAACTTGCATCCATAACTCGTTCAATACGAGAAGTGTTACAGTCGTACCAAACAATACGCTTAGGCTGATACGTTTCGTACAGAGCTCTCCACGAACGGGCAGCAGGGGTTACAGCAAGAAAGTAAATCGTGTCTCGCTTACCCAGATGCTTAGGAAGAATCATGCTGGTAGATTCAGTAGACTTACTGGACTGCCAGTTAGGCCAATACTCAATCACTTCATTAGGAAAGTTTTCCTTAATGTACTTCCCCACAATGGCACCAAGTATGTGACCGTAGATGTTATCTTCGTAACAGATAAAAGTCTTTGCCATTTAGTTTACCTTTGAATAACTATCATCCTGTTTATCTCCAGAACTTTGAACAGGACGTGTAGGAATTGTTGTACAAGGTATACCAGTGAAAGGACAGATAAACCCAGACATTGAAGCAGAAAGTTCTCCATCGAGAACTTCATTAGACTGTTTCTTCGTTACAATCGGGTCGGTCATCTTCAGTAACCTCGTTAGCCTCAGGCTCAACTTCAGTAATTTCTTCGGGCTTAAAAAGTTCTTCATATCCTTTCATTTTCAGGAAAGCACTACCCGCATAATGGGCAATCTTCAGCAGGTCAGACAGAGTTTCTTCTTCGCCACGACTGTTAGTCTTCAGTCGAGCAGCATAACGACCAATGTTAGTCAGACAGTCATCAGCACTGAAATTGGTAAGATTGTCATTCGGATAATCACCATACTGAGGAACAGTATATTCTTCAATGTGCATGGCAACAATGGCAGCAAAGCAATCCCACATGTACTTGCGAAGAGAAATGTCATGGCCAAGCATGTGCTTGTACGCAGCGAACTTAGTCATAAAAGCTTTAATATCATCAGTAAAATCACGCTTGTGCACGGGCAGCTTAGCTGCAACTTCAGTAGTGTTGTTCATAGTACTATTTACTCTTAGTAAGAAGTTTAGGATAGAAAAGATTTATAGCTTCTGTGTTTCGAAATGAATACAGGGGGCAATGTTGGATGGGACACATGTCAACCTCTTTAACATTACCTCCACTACACTCTTTACACTTAGCTTTTATTGCACTCATCGCACTTCGAAACTTCACCACTTCCGGTGGAAGTTTCAATTTCTGTTGCTTTCTTTTGCGTGCTGTTGCCGAGGGCATCTTTAGATTCCTCTTCCATAGAAAGAAGGTCACGAGAAACACTAGGCTTCAAAGGAGCAGGAATTTTAGCACTCACTCCTTGAAGAATATTAGCAAAGCACTCAAAAACATTTTCTTCTTTGCCACACCTACGACACTTCTTCTGAATAAGAAGACCGTGGCCCAGTGGACTAGCGTTCAGTCCGAATGTCTTGAGTGATTCCCAATCGTGACCACAGAACCAACAGACGAGTTTAGTTAGCTGGGTCATATTTAAAATCCAACCTCAGTTTGTAAAGGTCATTGTCGAGTACTAATCTAAACACAGTAGCGAGAAGGTCAATACTTTCATCGTAAATACGGTCGTTATCTCGTTCACTTTCTTTCTTGTACAGTTCTTTTTTAAGTTCTTCGAACTCTTCTTGCAGAACCATAAACGAGTGTTCGAGAGAGGGATGCTTAGTAAATTTCTTTAAGCATTCATCTAATCGTTCCAGTACATCTACTGTTACACAATTGTACCGACTATGATAGTTTGAAAGGTCGTACTCGGTAAGCATATTTTTCTGCCCAATCCTTATAAGTAGTACGAGACTTAGAGCTAAGCTTACAGTTCTCTCGCATGAAATGCAGTGCGATGTCCAACTCCGGGTGCTGCTGTTTCATTAGCACCATCTTTACTCTTGCTCGTGGGTCAAAGTAACCTTTAACTTCAAGGTACTCTTCAGTACCGTCAGGATATTTAACCCAGAAGTCTGGAGTGTACTTAGCTTTCGGGGGCTGATAGTAGAAAGAGCAAGGCTCATACTTCCACTCAGCCCCTATACTAGTCAGGTACTCTGCAACCTTAGCTTCGTACTTACTACGAAACTTTGGCTTCTTCGGTTTTGTTGTCCGTGGTTTCTTCGGACTTGTTGAGGTTTTTGATTTCATCTTCATAGTAAACTTTCTTGAACTTGGCAAGCAACTTACATTCATGCTCTTGAAGAGCACCAACTTCAGCGCAACACCATGCGAGGTTATCAAGATTCTTATTCAGAAAATCTCGAAGCTGATAAGCCATCAGCAGGGGAAGCTTCATAGTAGTGACAGCACGTTCATTGCCACTCGTCATCCAAGGTTCAAAAAGCGTCAGGTACACTGTATCACGAGAAGCAGTAATACGCATGTGTTTTTCGAAATACTTGGGAAGCTCCAAACCCTCAAGGGGAAGAAGATAACCACCCCACTTTTCAGTGGCATCCATATTTCGAGCAACAGCAGAAACACAACTAAGTTCAGGCATTGTTATTCTCCAGTATTGTCAGACTTAAGGGAAGTATTCCATTTAGGTTCATCAAGATGCATATTCAGATTCAAAGGTTGAGATGTACGTTCTTTCTCTGCATCACTAACCAGAGGGAACAGAGCATGAAGCTGCTGTTTATTTAGGGTATCGTTCATAATAGCTTGCATGATAAACCCGTCATCCCCTTCCAGCTTATTAAGCCAGTCTCTCAGTTGAAGAGCTGTGTGGAAAGAAATAATAATCTCATTTCCTTTCTGAGTACAATCTTCACCAAACAGAACAATATAAGGAGTTCGTTTCTTAGAAATAATTGCAGATGCTTTGATAAAATTTCGATGATTAAAACTCATGTCATATTCTTCTCTATGAGAATTAACATAGTAGTCTTCATCCTCTACAAGAACGTCACTGGAAATGTCATCTCGGTCTGCATAAAATTTGCATTCAAGTTTATCCATCTTATATCTCCTTAGCAGAATAAATGCAATCAAGTTTAGACATTAGTTATACCTCTTTAGGCGTTCCATCATTCCTCATGTCACAAAGAAAATAAGGATGATACTCATTCAGTTTATCATAAATCTGGTAGCACAAAAATCTTATGTCAGGATGTGCGGCAGGGTTCAGACGAAGCTTTAAGATGTGTCGCCACTCTCGAATGTTAGCCGTCATTACAAGTTCAGTCTTAAGACCTGTGGGAAGAACAGCTCGTGCATACTGAGGAGACATACCAGCGTTAATCAACGCCATATAGTTTTCTTCACACTGCTGATAAGCTTTCCGAAAAATCTGGTCAGTTTCATCTGACCACTTATAACACCCATAGTCAGGCATGATGCAGGTAATCTCGTTACCAAACTTATCCTTAGAGTAGTTCACATAGCGAGTACTTTCCTGAGTGAAAGCTGCAAGTCTGTGCCGAACAAGCTCGTGAGATATACCTCGGTCAGTAATAAACTTAACCGTAAAACTCAGATGTTCAAGAGGACTTTCATGACCTGCTTTAATAAGCTTGCGAATAAACTTGTCTACTTCTTCGGGAGTGTAATCAGGTTTGTTTGCTTTGTAACAAGTACGACCTGCATCTACAATAACCTTAGGGTCAAGGGTAGACAAGTCAGTGATAAATTCTACAGAAGGTGTGACGATTTGCATAATAAAAACCCTTTAAATACCAAAGCCAGTGAGTGCTTTAATCCAGTTTTGTGAAGACTTTCCTCCACTAAACGGAAGGATACCTTGGGTAAGAAGATAAGGAACCTGCCCGATAGGTCCAAAACTGTTAACAATACTCTTACCTACATCTTTACCCTGAGCAATATTATAAATTGCTCCAACAGGACCCATCGCACCATCATCCATAACACCTTCCCAATCACCTTGGGCTACCTTTATGGGGATGTTCACAACAGGACCACCCCACTTCTCAGCATTACTACCATTACCAGCAGCAGCACTATCTGCTGATAGTGCAGTAGCACCAGCCATAGCAGCGGCTATAACACCGGTCCATGGATTCGAGAAAGCCGCACTCAGTCCTGTAGGAATACCACTACTACTCGCTCCACTAGCAGTAGACGGAACTAAAGCAGTACCAATTCCTGCACTAGAAGAACTACCGGGACTAAACATCTGAAGAATGGGACCTACTGGTAATGACATTCCAGAAGATTTCTGATTACCAGCACTACGCTGAGTCAAATAGGGACTGTAATAAGAAGGCATTGGCGAATAGTACATTGTAGGCACAGCATACTCACGAGCAGGCATAATACCTTGAGTACTCTGATAAGGATAATATCCGTACATATGTTACTCCTCAACTTCTCCAGTACGATTCAGCAACCAGCCTCGCATGTACTTACGGTAGTCACTGCGACCACTAGTGTTAAGTCCAAGAGAAATATAGTGATTCACTTGGAGACCGTCAAGGGCACGACGCAAACATTCTGTGTACCGAGTATCATTACCAACTTCCTGCAACCTACGCCGGGTATTAGGGCCAACAACGCCATCAATGCTCAAATCAGCTCCGAACATGTTGCGATAGTTTAGAGCGTTACAAGCTCGCTGAATGAGCAGCGTAGTTTGCTTACGACCAAGGTTTACACTCTGGTCAAAAATTTCAAAAGCCAAAGGAAAGCTAGTAAGATTATCCAGTTCAAAAGGATTCCAGAACTCCTGCTTGTACCAGCTACGAACATACTCATGAAGGTCTGCATTGTTTCGAATAGCAGACTTAAACTCATATGTGTTAGCCCCGTGTAGGCGTTTCAGTTGGTCAACTATTTTCCAACCAGCCCAAGAAGGAAAATTATTACGGGACACACCGTACACTGTTTCACCACCAGTATCGTTACAGTCGTTACTGTAAGCACCTTCCAAGTCAAGAGTTTTCTTTAAAGCCTTATCAAAGGCACTATTACAAGATTCGTACATAGGTTTAAAATTTATTTCCGCGTTAGAAGTTATTGGGGTACCCACCCAAAGTGCTTGCCCACACCACCACGAACGAACAAGCAGATGGGTACCCCATCCCCGTAGGTAACACACACGCTAAGGAGAAACTTAGCTACGCTTACGCAGCGTTAGCATAAGACACAGACTCAGACTTCTTGCTGAAGTCAACACCACCAGAGGTGAATGCCTGATACAGCATCGAAGCCAGCGAAGTAATCTGAGTGTGATTCAGCTTGAGGTCACCGATAGAGTCGATAGCCTCAATGGTCTCGTGCACGAAGCACGTACCACACACATCAGGAATCTTATCACTGTGCCAAGTCTTCAGTACATTGTCCTTAACAACGTACTGACCAAACACATAGGTATTGTCCACGGGCTGCGTGTGTTCGCAACCACAGGCAGGACAAGCCTTGCTTTCACCCGTAGGCACAGGGAACCGATACGGCTCACCAGTGTAGGGGTTCTTACAATTCGGACAAATGTGCATCTGATACAGCGGATTGTCCAGAATCTTGACATCAATAGTCTGGCCAGCAATGTTCATAGAGGTAGGGTAAATCATACTAGTACCCTCCTTGTGTGTTAAGGATTAAATAACCTGCGTTAGTTGGATTGCGACAACTCATCCGAGCTATCACTTACAGGTTCGGAAGAAATGTTTTCGTTAATCAGTCCGTGAGCTTTACACCAATCTTTATACTGGTTGCAGAATGGGGCTGCACTACAATAATCTTTACACCGACGACGGGTCGGAGGACGTTCCTCAATACGAATGTCGCCAGTAAGATTCTTGTACTTGATGTAAGACTTAGCTTCTTCTTCAGTAGAGCATAAGCGAATAGCCTTAGCAGCGCCGGGTCGGTACACAGCAAAGCAACCACCAGATTCCCAGCAGTATTCCTTGCTGCAATAGGGAAGCTGGTCATCAGGAATACTTTCAGCTTCCACGTGCTCAGTCAAAAGAGAGCGGTAAAGATGTTCTCGGTCTTCCATAGACCAGCAAGGCATTTCGAAAGTAGTACAAGGAGCAGGAGGATACTCTCCTTCCTTTGCGTACTTCAGTTTAGAGTCACGCCAGTCCATGTAGATAGCATTGATAGCTACCTTCTCAACAGGATAACCTTCCTTCTCAAGAAAGTAGGCGTTAATCATAAGCTGCTTAATCCACTCATCCTTCATCTCTTTACCATAGATGTAAGTAGTAGTGGTCTTGTGGTCAGAAAGAGTTTTAGTTTCCTTGTCATAAGCATCGAACTTAGCACCCACTCGGCGATAGTCTTGTTCAGTGCCACCAAGGGGTTTGTCGAAACGGATGATTCGCTTTTCGACAAGGTATCGAGGATTGTTCTTGAGTCTGTTCTCAAGGAAGTCATGCATTGCGTGACCAGCAAAGGTGTACCAGATGTTAATAATCTCCGGTGTGTCCATTTCCTTTGCGTGACGCTGCTCAAGTTGAAGCTGACGAGGAGATTTGCAAAGTCGAGTAGCACTGTATTCGAACATACGGTCACCATCTTCACTGTGAAGGTCGGTGTACAGTGCATCCTTAATAATCTGAGGGATAACTTCTTCTTTATATTTAGCCATGTGAGAAATACCTTAGAGACTTAAAAACCCCACAGGGTATAATGGAATTGATTATCGACGTTGTATCACATTCTACATTATATTCCTGTGGGGTTATTAGTGGGAACTAGTTAGATAAGATTAGAAGGACGCACGCTGCGCTTCCGCCTGGGGCTGAAGGAACGCAGGAAGCTTGGCATCCATGCCAGATACGCCAGTAGGCTGCACGTATTGGGGACGACTAGCTGCCTGTGCCATTTCGTACACCTTG
>ULYM01033938.1_pt1 | contig 17800 bp, 10 predicted proteins | sample 1962141 | NCBI WGS metagenome assembly ULYM01 (sample SAMEA4835862, study PRJEB28245) | human gut metagenome | biome: gut microbiome; material: fecal sample | place: Denmark | collected 2008
GGCGTCAGGTTATCGACGTTGACTTGAACGCTCCGTTCATCGTTTCTAAGGCAGTTATCCCTGGAATGATCAAGAAGGGTCACGGTAAGATTATCAATATCTGCTCTATGATGAGTGAATTGGGTCGTGAAACAGTATCTGCATACGCTGCTGCTAAGGGTGGTTTGAAGATGCTTACTCGCAACATCTGCTCTGAATACGGTGAATTCAACATCCAGTGTAACGGTATCGGCCCGGGTTACATCGCTACTCCGCAGACTGCACCGCTTCGCGAACGTCAGGCAGACGGTTCTCGTCATCCGTTCGATGCATTTATCGTAGCTAAAACTCCTGCTGCTCGCTGGGGAACTCCTGAAGACTTGATGGGCCCTGCTGTATTCTTGGCTTCAGACGCATCTAACTTCGTAAACGGACACGTACTGTACGTTGACGGTGGTATCTTGGCTTACATCGGAAAACAGCCTAAATAATAATTAGGTTAGCCAATAATAAAAACAAGAGGCTATGTCGAAATCAAATCACGGCATAGCCTCTTTTGTTTTTAGTCGAATACTTTAAAGGTATATCCTTGAGCCAAAAGCCACTCAATGGCACGTGGCAACGCGTATTTCATACGTGGCTCGGACTTTAATGAATCGTGAAACGTAATTATAGAGCCGTTTCGTACGTACTTCTTTACTTTGGCGAGCACTTGCGGACCTGTGAGCCGTTTACTATAATCACGTGTCACCAAATCCCACATGATAATACGGTATTTACTTCTTAGCACATGATATTGCATCCAACGCATATGTCCGTGAGGCGGACGAAATAAGTCGGTATGCAGATATTCATTAGCCTTATCAGTATTAGCCAGATAATTCTTACTCAAGTACTCAAATCCACGGATATGATTGAACGTATGATTGCCGATGCGATGTCCACGCTCTACTACCATACGAAATTCTTCGGGATGCTTACGGACATTATCGCCCACCATGAAGAAAGTGGCTTTTATTCCGTATTTATCAAGCAAATCAAGTACCCAAGGAGTGATTTCAGGTATCGGGCCGTCATCAAAAGTAAGATAGACCGATTTTTCGTTTTTATCCATCCGCCAGCAAGCTCTGGGATAAAGCCATCTAAGTACCAATGGGGGTTGTTCTATTAGCATGATTCAGGTAAATTGTGAGAAAGTGTTTCCCTATTCTGTTTTAAACGAACATGGACCAGTACCAATAATCTGATACCAGTCCATGACTTGATTTATAGAATTTATTTTTTCTTATTAACGCCTACACGAGCTTCGAGCAACTTATACAGCTGTTCAAACTTCTGTGCATAATGCGTAGCGATAGGTAATTCTTCGCCTGTCTTCGGATCCTTAATAGCTGCAAGCGCATTGCATACATCGTCCAAAATGTAGAACTGACGCATACACTCTTCAGTAGAGCTTGAGAAATAAGAATCGCCTAAGCTCATATACCAAGTAATGTACTCTAAAGAGTTATTAGCCAATTGGTCTAAGATTTCGGCTGCCTTCATAGGCTGTCCCAGCAATCGATAGTCTTCGGCCATCTCTTTTGAGCCGCCAAACAGATAATCGTGACGCACTGTAGATGCTGGGATTACCTTCTGGCAGTAGTCGAGCGCTTTTAATGCCTTATCGTTTTTACCTTCTTTGATAAGTTGGCTTGCCAACTGCACGAACAGACGACGATGAGTATCGCACATACGGTGTACAGTCTCGTCAAGATATACATCAGGATTATCTATTCCACCGAACTTGAACTTGTTCATCAAGTTATCGTACATCTTTTCAGAGTCGATACGACGACCTAACGCAGTGTTATTGAACGGAGTGATTCGATATGCCAAACCTTCCTGAAGGAAGTTGTTGGTAAGATTCATGTGATTATCCGAACCTACTGTTATAGCCATATAGAGCGGACGCTCCCAGTTAGCGTTAGCCAACATTTCAAGTATCATCAATTCGCTCTTATACAACATACGCTTTCCTTTCAGCGAGATATGCATATAGTCGGGAATAGAATCAGGAGTCAACATGCCCGAACGCTTGATAGCTTCCTTATCCAGTTTCATAACAATACTGTCGGTAGGAATCATCTGCAAACCAGAGTCTTTCGAGTTGCGAACCCAATACTTCAGAATATTCTTCAGCTCGTACGGATTGTCTCCGAATTCTTTCTTGGCGTTTTCTGGGTCTTGCTGGTAATACTTAACTATGGTAGACATAGCATCAGGACGTATAGCTACAGCTTCGTTATGTCCTTGTACATAGTCGATACGGTTCCAGTTGATAGGTACCGACGGTGAATCGTAAGCAGGACGACGCATCTGATCGATATACCAATCGGTCTGAAGATAACTCAGGTTACATACACGTACATCTGTACGGAAGTTTTCTGTTTCCTGATTATACCACAATGGGAATGTATCGTTATCGCCATTAGTAAAGATGATAGGAGCCCCTTTTTCCTGCAACGAATTCAGATAATTCTGCCCGAAGTCACGGCAAGTATAACGTCCGCTGCGGTCGTGGTCATCCCAAGTCTGGCTAACCATCTGTATAGGAACTAACAGACATGCTACACTGGCGATTACGGCAGCAGGAGTTTCTTTCTTCATCTTCTTGGCAAGCCATTCAGAGATAGCCGCTACGCCTAATCCAATCCAGATAGCGAATGCATAGAACGAGCCGGCGTATGCATAGTCACGCTCACGCGGCTGACCCGGAGTCTGATTAAGGTAAAGCACAATAGCCAATCCGGTCATGAAGAACAAGAAGAATACAATCCAGAATTGCTGGATACCCTTATCGCCCTTATAAGCCTGCCAGAACAATCCGATAAGACCCAAGATAAGCGGCAAACAGTAGAATACGTTATGTCCCTTATTATTTTTCAGATCGCTCGGTAAGAAAGTCTGGTCGCCCACCAGGAAGTTGTCGATAAACGGTATACCCGTAATCCAGTTACCATGTTCTATCTCTCCCTGACTTTGAAGATCATTCTGACGTCCGGCAAAGTTCCACATAAAGTATCTCCAGTACATGAAGTTCACCTGATAGATGAAGAAGAACTTGATGTTTTCCCACTGGGTAGGCATCTTCACCATAACCATTTCGCCACACTGATTGAAAGGTACGGTCTTACCTTCTATGCCGCCAAGCCAGTCTTCGTAAGCTTTGGCATGCGCATCGCTATACATACGTGGGAACAGCATATTCTGAGCATACTTATATTCGGTCTTGTTACGTACCTTTTCGTAGCTGTCTTTTTCTGCAGGATTCTCTTTTTCCTTACGCTGATAAACAGGCGCTCCTTCTCTCACGTCGTACATACAGCCTCCGTCGACTTCTTTCAAAGCCACTTTTGAAGAATAAGCCTGTCCGTAGAACAACGGATAAGTACCGTATTGCTCACGATTCAAGTATTCGCCCAACGTAAATATATCTTCAGGCGAGTTCTGGTCCATCGGAGTATTGGCTGCCGAACGTATCACAATGACAGCGTACGAAGAATATCCCACTACTATCATCATCATACAGAGCAGCGAGGTGTTAAGCGTACGTGCAGACACACGCCATTTTGCAGGCAAATCTATAAACAGATATGCCGCCAAAGCCGCCAACACAACGATACCAACCAATACGCTTGTCCATCCATAGCTATAGAAAGGAATACCCAGCAACGCTACGGTGAGCAAGAAAGAGATGTTCATCAACTTATTGCTACGTACGGTATAACTTTCGTACACACCCCAAATAAGGCTGGCTGCCAATATAATAATATAAAATACCAATCCGGTATTAAACGGACAACCTAATGTATTGACAAACAACAATTCAAACCATCCGCCTACTTTTACGATACCTGGCACGATGCCGTAAAGCACTACAGCTACCAGCACCATAGAACCAGCCAACGCTATCAAACTGCCTTTTAAATCGGCATTGGGGTTTTTCTTATAATAATATACAAGTACGATGGCAGGAATACACAGCAAATTAAGCAGATGCACACCGATAGAAAGACCGGTAAGATAGGCCATCAAGATAAGCCAACGGTCGCTGTGCGCCTCGTTTGCACGGTTCTCCCATTTCAGTATCAGCCAGAAAACCACTGCCGTGAAAAGGCTGGAGTAAGCATATACCTCGCCCTCTACAGCACTGAACCAGAATGTATCACTCCAGGTATAGGCCAATGCGCCTACTACGCCCGAACCCATAATGGTTATCAGTTTACCGAGAGTCATCTTCTCATCGTCTGGACAAACCAGTTTCTTAGCCAGGCACGTCACACTCCAGAACAAGAACATGATGCAGGCTGCACTCATCAGCGCGCTCATCGTGTTCACCATACGAGCTACCTGCGACGGATCGCTCACAAACTGGCTGAACAAATTAGCTGTCAGCATGAAAAATGGTGCGCCGGGCGGGTGTCCGACCTCCAATTTATACCCTGTAGTAATAAACTCGGGACAATCCCAAAAACTGGCAGTCGGTTCTATAGTAGAGCAATAAGTAAATGCCGCTACCAAGAACATCAACCAGCCCACCAGATTGTTAATCTTGTTGTACTGTTTCATTTGTTAACTATTTATTCTTCGTTAAATTCAGAGTAAGAATGTGGCAAAGATAGTGAATTTCAGTAAGAGAGAGTGCACGTTAAGAGTTTTTTGTATTTCAGCGCCTCTGCTTCTGCTAGTTATAAAAGCTCATTATCTATTCGGTTCGGAAAAGAATCTTTTACCACACCAAAAACGTAAAATTCAATCATCCCATGTAAACCCGATAAAAAACAATAGCTAAATGATTTAATAAGACATTATTGTATTGTCAATAAAACAATTTATCACTATTTTTGTTCCATAAACAAAACAATAATGGCATACTAAACTTGTTTCTTATCAACAACTATGCCCCACTGCTTGAAAATTTGGTAGCAATAAGCCTACTAAGAAAATATGGCAGAGAAGATGCTGTTTTCTTCTACAACCAAGGAGTAGAAGTAGACTTCTATATTCCAGAATGTGAAACAGCCATTCAAGTAAGTTATACAATATCAGAACAAGATACATTAGAACGAGAAGCGAAAGCTCTAGTTAAGCTGTCGTCTTTCATACCATGTAATCGCTTACTAATCATCACAAAAGATGAAGAAAAGACGATAAACATAGACGGAAAAGAAATAAAAGTCACCCCTATCTGGAAATGGCTTCTAAACGAATTGTAATTCTATTTTTCATGTTCTTCATCGTGATGATGATGGCACATCAGCACACGATGTGGCAAATTGCCGTGTCCTAACAAGTCTATGGGACATCCGAAATGCTTTTCGAGCCACTCTACAGGTATTTCCGTATCGGGATGATAATCGAGACGACCGCTTACACAAGCTATTGACTTGACGTTCTGCAATACAGTACCGATGTCATGGCTTACCAATATAATGGCGCGCTCCTTGTTTATATCCTCCAACAATGAATATAGTATTGCCTCGAAACGTTTGTCGATATAGGTGTTTGGCTCGTCTAATATCACCACATCTGGCTCGGACACTAATGCACGTCCCAACAATGCACGCTGTAGCTGGCCGCCGCTTAGCTGGCCTATCGCACGTTTTTCCAATCCTTCTAAGCCCATTCTGGCTATTATACGCTGCACTTGCTCATGCTGCTCGGGTGTAAAGGGTCTAAACAAAGACTTCTGCTTGTTCAATCCCGACAGAACTACATCATATACCGAAATAGGAAATTTCTTATCTATCGTATTATACTGCGGAAGATAACCCATACTGATGGCTGGGACTTCTTTTCCGTTGTTGAAAAAGCGAATCTTGCCGCTTACCGGTGAAAGCAATCCCAATATAATCTTCATAAGTGTAGTCTTGCCACCACCGTTAGGACCTACTACGCCCAAGAAATCGCGCTCGTATACCGTCAAGTTCACATCAGTCAATACCTGCTTGCCGTCATAGGCCGCACAGATATGCTCCAGTTGCATAATAGGCTTCTTCTCTTCCATTGCTTATCCTCCCCTTTTGGTTAGCGAGCCAACGCCTCGGCTATATTTATCATCTCCTTATCCCAATGATAGCTCAACGGATTGATAGACACTACTTTCAGACCAAGTTCTTTAGCTATCATCTCAGCGTTTCGCACATCAAATTCTTTCTGAATAAAAATTACCTTCACCTTCCCATTACGGCATTGTTTTATTAACTCTTGTACATGTGCCGGCGATGGTTCTTTGCCTCCCTTTTCTATGCAGATTTGCTGCAACCCATAGTCGCGTGCAAAATAAGACAATGCCGGATGGTAAATAAGAAAGGCGCACTGGCTATCAAGCAAAAACGCTTTCACTTTTTCGTCTGTGCTACGGATAACCTGTTTCAGCGAGTCGAGTTTTTGCGCAAAATAAGCCTGATGCTCAGAATCTACATTACACAAAGCACGATACACATTATCTGCTATGATATCAGCGTTACGTACCGAATTCCAAATATGAGGTTCCACCCCTCCCACATGCACATGTCCGTGGTGCTCAATATCATCTTCTTTTATCAAGTCAATGCCTTCCGACATATCAAAAAACTTCACATTCGGCGCATTCTGCTGCAACTTATCAGCCCACACCTGTTCGTAACCGATATATCCGATGCGTAAAAACGCTGTACTTTTACCTAACGCTATCAATTGCTGCGGCGTAGGGTCGTACGTCTCGGGGCTACTGCCTTCGGGCACCAAGCTTGTTACACTAAACTTATCTCCGGCGATAGCCTCAGCAAAGAAACGCAACGGCTCGATGCTCACCGTAAGAGTGGCGCGCTGCTCCTCGTTCTGCTTCTTGCTTCCACACGATGAAAACGTAAGAAGCAAAGCAATTATCCAAACATATATCTTCATAATATGCATATTCTTTAATGTTCCGTTGCAAAGTTAACAGTTTTCGGTTACGTTAAGATGCACTCACTAAAGAAATAGACAATCGCTTTGGAATCAATATTAATCATTTCCTCCATTATTATTACGAAACTGTGAAGGTGACACTCCTTTCACCTTTTTAAAGATAGTACTAAAATAACGCTGATAAGTAAAGCCAAGACGATCGGATATCTCCGAAACACTAAGGTTAGTGTTTAACAATAAATCTTCGGCTTTTTTAATTCTACGCAGATTTATGTACTCACTTGTGCCCATACCCGTTGTTTGTTTAAGCTTGTTATAAAGAGAAGTACGCCCCATTGACATCTCTTTTTGCAAAAACAAATTATCCAGATCAGGCTTATCTATATTATTGTCGATAATATCGTTCAGTCGAGTAATGAAACGTAATTGATCTTCTTGTTCACGTTTGTTCTTAGCTATCGCAAGCTTTAGTTTACGGTTCATTTGTTTTTGCATTAATCGTATTACGCCTATGCAAATAGATATGAATAGAATTACACAAAGAGTTATGAACCATGATCTTTGCCATATAGGGCCTTCAACGTGAATATATAGTAACGTAGATGTTTTACTCCAATTTTCATTAGAACTACAGTTGGCAAGAAGCGTATAGTCGCCAGGTCTTAAAATACCTAATTCAATTTTTCTGGAATAGCTTTGGATTTTTCTCGGTGTATCTCCTTCTAGTGTATAATTAAAAAGATGTTTATGGAATGGTATATCTTCATCTACAATTACTTTGAAGTTAATAGATGAATGTTTGTACGGCACTATCAGTTTCTTATCATGTGTTACTTTATTGGTAATGTCTCTACCATCCAAACTCACATTGAGCAAATTAACGGTTGGTGGAAATTTATCAGACATTTCAATGTCTTTATTTATTATAGTCAACCCTTGCGTACCACCAATATAAATATTATTACTAACAGACATTGGCATAGGAGTAAAAATATATCCGTTAGGTTTAACACCATCTGTTTCATCTAGCATTACAATACGTTTTTCAGATATATTATAAGATAGCAACATATTGTTAAGCCCTATCCAAATACGATTTTTGTTATCAGAAGTCAGACTCTGAATGTTATGGAAAAATGCATTCTGAATTTTCTTTGTTTGATTACTTTGAGGACTATAGCAATACAAGGAATAATCACTACCTATCCAAAAATCCCCTTGACAATCAACACATGCCGAAGTTAGAGATTCATTGTCTGATACACTAAAAAGTGATTGAATGTTCTTATTGGCTTTTCCAATTCGCAACAAGTTCTTATAGCTTAGTATATAGATGTATTTATTATCCGCATAAACGGGTTGTGCATTCATGAATTGTTCACGTTTTATATGCTGTGGAACGGATAGCACTGTGAAACGCTTCGTATGCAGATTATATACATAAATATTAAAAGCAAAAATATATATTTCATCAGATGACACATATAAGTTTATCAAGTCTCCTTTTGAGAATTCTTCTTTAGACGTAGAATTATCCATGAGTGGAAAAGGAGTTAATTGGGCTGTACGTTTATCAAACAGATAAAGACCATCGTTAAAGCATGATATAATTAATTCCTTTGATGAATATGAAGCAATTGATACTATTTTCTTCTCATTTGTAGATGAAAAATGTTGGAATTTGCCTGTATGTTGGTGGTAAGTATTAAGCCCTCCCCCATCCGTACCTATCCACAATAAAGTGTCAGAATCTTCATGTAAAGCGGTAACGGTGAGTTCACTTAACCCTTCAGGTTGACTATACTGCGTATTTTTATAAGTCTTGATATAATTCCCGATAGCTAAAAATAATCCACTGTATATGCTACCACCAAAAATATTACCTTTATCATCTTTATAAAGACAATAAATAGAGTTGTTGGGTAGCGAATGTAAATCGTTAGGGATATGCTTTATACTTGTTACTTTATCAGTTTGCAAATTTAGCAAATTAATACCTCCACCATCTGTACCAATCCAAATGATATTGTCTTTTTCTACAAAATCCAATACAACATCATTAGTGAGTGTACCATTCTTAGTAGAAAAATGCTTATCAAAAGTTCCATCATGTTTATACCTAATCACTCCTTTTCCATAAATTGAGACATATAGACAGCCATTGCTATCAACAAATATATTAGTAATGTTACGCTCTTTAACAAACGAGCATCGTGTCATTGCCTTCTTTTCTATATCGAATATCCAAACCCCATCGTGTTGTGTAGAAGCGATGTATCTATGATTATCCCAAATAGAAATATGATTAACACATTTGTTCATATCCCCTTTTATTTCATCTACTAAAGGATGAATTGATTTATTCTTATAACTATAGGAATATATAGTTTTTCTACCCCCAAATAGTAAAACGCTATCAGTACGCAAACAACTCCAAGCATCAAATGTCTTACCTTCATAAAGAATTTGATTACATTCATTTTGCGTAGGAATAAATGCACATATTCCATTGTTGGTAGATATATATAACTTATTATCGGAACCTTCAACTATGAATTTGATATAATTATTGGGTATAGACTTTAGGTTAGATGGATCATGAAGGAAAGATTTCAATTCCGATTGATCCCAACTATTAAGACCATTTTTTGTTCCAATCCATAATACCCCAGAATGATCACGAAAGATACATTGAACCCGTGAATGTGTCAGACCTTCACTTAGTGATAAAGGTATAAAAGAATGTGTATCTTGTATAGCATTTAGTGGAAGACATAGTAAAAGTATATACAGTATGATAATCGTACGCTTCATAGATTATAATCCTTTAGATGACTACAAATATAGAACTATTTTAAGTGGGAACTAATTAAAATGAACCATTATTGATGCGTATAAGCGATTTCTTGATGTGTTTAGAACAAAAAAGGACATAATAAATCTATATATTGAGCAAAAAAAGATATCCCTTTCCTAATTTTGAGACATAAGAATTAACCCATTTTAATAATACTATTTAATATGAAAAATGTAAGAAAAGCTTTTGGCTGCTTACTATTGTGTACATTTCTATGCATTTCATCAGCATGGGCACAAGTTACACAAACTTATAACGGTGTCGTTATTGATGCCGCAAGCAGCGAACCTTTAATCGGAGTGAATATCACTCAAGAAGGAACAAATACTGGAACTATTACCGATATAGACGGTAAATTTAACATTCGTGCCATAAAAGGTAAGGTATTACACATCTCTTATATAGGCTATGAGTCGCAAGAGATTGTTCTAAGTACAAACACAATTCTTCGCATTACTCTTAAAGAAGACCAAAATCGATTAGACGAAGTGGTAGTAATAGGTTATGGTACTGTGAAAAAGTCAGATCTTACCGGTTCTATTTCTTCTATTTCTCCAAAGCAGTATAAAGAACAGCCGGTTCAGCGCGTAAGTGACATTCTTCAAGGACGTGCTACCGGTGTACAAGTGACAAATACAGATGGTATGCCCGGTGGTGGTGTAAAGATTAGAGTTCGCGGTACTACATCAATTAACACAGGTTGTGACCCTCTATATGTAACAGATGGTGTAATTGGCGGTGGTCTTGATATGAATCCAGATGATATCGCTTCAATTGAGGTATTGAAAGATGCATCCGCAACTGCAATTTACGGTTCACGTGGCGCAAATGGTGTCATACTTATCACAACTAAAAAAGGTGTTGAAGGCAAGTCTCGTGTTTCTGTTGAAGCTAATATAGGCATCTCTAATATTATTAAAAAGTATGATTTACTTTCACCCTACGAATATGCACAAGCACTGAATTATTATAGAGGCGGTGCTACCGTTTCACCTGAAGACATGGAAGCATATCGTACAGGCCAGAAAGGAATCGATTGGCAGAAAACAATGTTGCAAACAGGTATCAGCCAAGACTATAGAGTGAGTTTATCTGGCGGAAACAAGAAAAATAGATATTATATATCCACTAATTTCTTGGATCAATCTGCAATGACTATTACCACAAAGAATCAGCGTGCTCAAATGCGCATCAATCTAGATAATGAACTCACTGATCGTCTTATGATGTCAACAAAACTCAATATGACTTACTCTCATCGTCATAATGGAGATATTGACATGATGACTTTCTTGAATTATTCTCCTACTATGGAAATGCGCGATTCTGAAACTGGAATATATAATAAAGACCCATATAACGCCGTCGACTCTAACCCTTATGGACGACGTATAGAGAACTATAGTGACTCTTACTATTATGGTTTTGATGGTAACATGAACTTTACTTATAAAATCATCGACGGTCTGACATTATCGGCACAGGGCTCCATCAGCTATGGACATTCACCCAATTATAGTTTTTCTTCTGCCATAACAGCACCTGGTGCACAAAGTAAAATGTCAAACAGCAGTAGCTATGGAATAACTTGGCAAAATATAGAGAATCTTACTTATGATAAAACTTTCAATAAAGATCACCACCTTACAGCTACAGCTGTTTTTGAATTGAATGGCTATGAAGGCAAGGGCATTTCTATCAACGGAAGCGAGCTAAACAATGAATTTGTAGGATATTGGAACGTTAATAATGCCAAGAATATCGCGGCAGGCAATGGATATTCCGCATCAACCATGGTATCTGCTTTAGGCCGTGTTATGTATAGCTATAAGGGGCGTTATATGCTTACCGCTACATTACGCGCTGACGGGTCTTCTAAGTTTAGCAAAGGTAATAAATGGGGGTATTTCCCATCGGCTGCTTTAGCTTGGAATGTTGCAGAAGAAAGTTTCATGAAGAATCAGGACATCTTTGATCAATTAAAACTACGTGCCAGTTTTGGTGTATCCGGTAATTCTGCCATTAGCTCATATTCTACTTTAGGCATGCTTTCCGAAAAAAATTACGACTCATGGGGAAGCGGTCAAAAATGGAATGGATATTGGAGTGGGTCGCTTTCTACTCCGGATGTAACGTGGGAAAGCACTTATCAGTATAATGTAGGTGTAGACGCATCTGTTTTGAACGGTCGCTTAAATTTCAGTGCCGAATGGTTCCGTAAGGATACCAAAGATTTGTTGCTGCGCAAGCCTATCCCAGCATATAATGGTGGCGGAAGTTTCTGGGTTAATCATGGAGAGATCCGCAACTATGGTCTTGAATTCAATATTGCGACAACTCCTATAGCTAACAAGAATTTACGTTGGGACACTTCATTAAATGCTTCTTGGCTACACAATGAAGTAATCGATTTGGCAGGCGACCCATATATCGTCGGTGAAAATCTTACAGGATTTGGAGCTGGTCCAATAGAAATTAAGAAAGTAGGGTATCCTATCGGTTCCTTCTATGTATATGAATGGCAAAATTTCAGCAAAAATGGCTTGAACCTTTATAAACACCAAGCAGACGGTAGCTTTACTACAACACCTACTAGTGAAGATTTAGTAGTAAAAGGACAAGCAGAACCGAGTTGGACATTTGGATGGAACAATACTGTGACATGGAAAAATTGGACATTTAACTGTTTCTTCAATGCTGCATTAGGAAGCGACAGGCTTAACATGAGCCGCTTTGCAATGTCGTCAATGGTTGGTAAATATAAATTCATTACTTTAGCTGATGCTTATTACAAAAGTTGGGATATGGTAGAAAACAAGGCAGACGCACTTTATTCTACTCACAAGAATAGTGAAAACAAAGATTTCCCAGATTCTGACTTCTATCTAGAAGATGCTTCTTATATTAAGCTGAAAAATATTAGTGTTTCTTATACTTTTCCACGTAAGTGGACACGCATAGCCGATTTACAACTCTCTATAAGTGCCCAGAATGTATTTACATTGACTCATTACACCGGTATGGACCCAGAAGCTATTAATGCGGGTCCTTATGGACTCAATGGCGTGGATATGGGAGCTTATCCTATTCCAAGAACCTTTACATTTGGAGTAAAACTTAACTTTTAAAAACAAAAATAAATGCTTCATATGAAAAAAATATATCAATCTTTAATGATGATAAGCCTAGCATTTTCATCGTTTAGCACAACTGGGTGTCAGGACTTTTTAACTGAAGACCCTAAAGGACAACTGGCAGTGACAAATTTCTTTCAAACCAAAGGCGACTTAGATAAATCACTCAATGCTTTATATGGAATTCTGGCCAACGCCATGTATGCCAACAACGCTATTGGATTTGACGCTGTAAGAGGAGACGATATAAGTACTCACCCTGCCAGTAACAAACAACCTATTCGCGAGGTAGACAGCTATGACATATCCGATAATAATACTTGGGTTGATGAGCTATGGACCAAACGCTGGGAAGTGGTGAAAGCAGCAAATTTTATAATAGAAAATGCAGGACGTACTCCTGTAGATAAGAAATATGTTAATGCAACATTAGGACAAGCCTATTATTGGCGTGCTTATTCATACTATTATTTAGTCACAACTTGGGGACGAGTTCCTTTATGCGTAAAAGATGAAGTAGAATATAATATGCCTTTGGCCGAAGTAGAAGACATATATGCTCTCATCGTAAGCGACTTAAAGAACGCCGAAACAATGTTACCTGATAATTATTCAGAGGAACCATATGCACGTAACGGAGTGAATATCGCAGTAAACAGTGCTTCAGCTAAAGCAACTTTGAGTTATGTTTATATGACCATGGCAGGTTGGCCTCTAAATTTGGGAACAGAATATTATAAACTAGCAGCTCAAAAAGCAAACGAAGTAATTGAAGGGGTAGAAAAAGGGACTTGGAATTATCGTTTACTTGATGAATATAAGCAAGTTTATTCAATGGAGTGGAATGAAAAGAACCCAGAAGTTCTTTTAGGAATACACTACAACTTGTCTTCAGGAGCATTGACAAATGCCGTAGTATGCGATTTTATGCAAGATATGGCTTATGGTGGTGGTTGGGAAGACACACATGGTGAAATAAAGTTTTGGAAAAACTTTCCCGACGGACCACGTAAAGAAGCGAGCTATTTCCCTAAAATCATTCTGCAAAGCGAAGCCAAAAGTGGAACACTACGTGATTGGTGGGAAGATCCAGACCCAACATCTCCTCGTACATGTTTAGCGCCTTGCTTTATGAAAAAAGTAGAAGGTTTGAATGGTGCTGAATTTGATTATACAAATCCTGCGGCTCTTAGCTTTGAAGGTCAAAAGCAACATCAAGTAATCAGACTTTCAGAAGTATACTGTTGGTTTGCAGAATCAGTTGGACGTGCTAAATTAGGTGGAGCTGACAAGACTAAAGCCGTACGTTTGCTTAATGAAGTACGTAATCGCGCTGATGGTAAACAGAGTAATATTTATAATGAATCAATGAGCGATGACGAATTAGCAGAAGCTGCTTACAATGAACATGGTTGGGAAGTTGCTGGCTATTATTGGGCAAATATAGCAACTCGTGCACGAGATATGTTCAGACTGAATCGTTTAAAAGATCATTTCGAGTATCGTAAAGAAAATCCACAGGTAGAAGTAGCTCCCGGTGTATTTGTCAGTGAATCTGTACCCGTTGCAGGAGTGTGGGATGACAGTAAGATGTATTTCCCTTATCCGGCACGAGACGTGGTAAATAACCCTAATTTGAAACACTAACTATAATTGATCGGTAATATGAAATTAAAATATTTTTGTTTAGCTATTACTGCTATAGTATTTTCGCTATGTACAGCATGTAGCGATTTCGAGAGAGAAAGAATAGATGTAGAAGATATGAATTTATCAGGCAATGCAGTAATCTTTGAGGCTGCTCCATCTTCAGATCAAGATCAAACCATACAAATAGAAACAGATATTCCATGGAAAGTTACTGTTTCTCAAGGCATAGAGCAATGGCTCACTGTAACTCCTATGGAAGGCATTGGCAATGCAACACTTACTTTTCATGCAGATAAGAATAAGGGACCTGCACGTAGTGCTATTGTTACCGTATCTGCAGCTAGAGCTGAGCTGATGAATGTTACAGTAAAGCAAAAAGCTCAAAAGAAAGGCGACAAATACAATCTTGATAGCTTTAATGGATTGTTTAAATCTGGCGAAAATGATGCCATCAACCCTATTACCTTAGTTGACCATGAGGGTTGTGAAGACGGAAAGGGTATACGTATTTATACTCGCCCAGGAGAAGAACATATGGGCAACAATGGTGACCGCTTTAAGGTTAACACAGATAAAATGTATTATTCCGGACGTTATGAGTGGCGAGTTTATATCCCCAAATTAGGAATGAATGACCGTACAAGTGTTGCAGGATTTATTTATAATGATGATCGCCATGAACTTGACTTTGAAATTTCCTCTGGCAAAGCAGAAGAACGTGCTAAATATGGCGCAGCAGAAGATGAGTTACTCTGCCTTATTTCTAGCCAAGCCAACCCAGTCGTAAGAGCAACTACAGTTATTAAAGCAGATGCATGGCACAACATTGCTATTGACATGAAACTTAATCAAGAAGGGAAATATGTTGCAGAATGGATAATAGATGACAAACCTATAACTTCTCAAGTAATGGCATTTGGAGAGGAAATTGCTTTCCGTTCAATTTTCAGCGTAGAGAATTTGATGGGTATGGGCGATCATGCTGCAACGCAAGAAAACTATGCCATCTTTGACTGGTTTGAATACATTCCTTACGATTATTCAAAGAAGCCTATCGGAAGTTCAGAAGAATCAGAACCAGACGGTAAGGTTGTAAGATGGGATTTTGAAGATAATAAGGCCCCTACTGATTGGGAATCCGTAGGCAATGCTACTTTTGCCGATGGTTGGATGACACTTCCTATGCCATCATGCCATTCAGTGATTAATGAAGATATGGGCACGGGAAAAGTATCTTTCGAAATAGATGTACCTAAAATAGGTGTAGGCGAGAAGTATGTGGCTGGCCCTAATATAACAGTGAATAATGTACCGGGAGTTGAACGTTCATTCTCTATGTTCATATGGTCTGGCAGTCAAGAAGACCGTAATGCAGCTGGCGCTTTGCCTGGACAAATGATGGTGCGTTGTTATACAGAATCTTTGGGCATATTTAATGTTCCAATTGATCCGGGGAAGCATACATTTGCACTAGATTTACGCTTAAATGCTGATGATCAATATAATTGTACTTGGATAATAGACGGTGAAAAAGTAAAAACATTCCAAACTTGGTACACTTCTGCAGAAAACAAATTTAGTCTACAATTTAGCACCATGTCAAATGGAGGAGGTTGGCAAGGACAGACTGAATGTTCAACTAACTATGAAACTAAATACAACTACATTGAGTACAAGAAATACGGAGAAACCGGAGGTGAGGAAGAAAACAAACCAGCTTTCGAATTTAACGAAGCTCCGGCTGGTTGGAATTTAGGAGATGCATCTGTAAGTGAAGGATGCCTGAATATAGCTAATGGTCAAGTAGTAAAAACCGATATTTCAGCCGGAAAAGGTAGATATCGCTTCGAATTGGATGTGCCTAAAATTCCAGCTGGTGAAAAATGGTTTAATGGCATAAATATTTTTGCGACCAATGCAGAAGAGCGTACTTTCTCACTCTACATTTGTCCGGGAGCTCAAGCTTGGCGTGAATCTGCAGGTGCTATTCAAGGACAGATGCTTATACGTTGCTATACAGAATCTATGGACCCATTCTTTTTGGCAATAGACCCAGGCAAACACATTTTTGAGATAGAACTACAGTTAAATGAAAATGGATACCTGCCTATATGGTATATGGATGGAGATGAAATAACGCGCAAACAAACCGCTTATACTCCTGAAGAATTCACATTTGGATTAGAATTCCGCAGTTTTGCCGACGGTGGAGGTTGGCAAGGTGATAGTAATTGTACTAATACCTATGTTGGCAAATATGCTTGGTTTGACTATAAACCTTGATTAATGTTTTCATTGGGAGATTCAGTTTAATCATTTACTGAGATTATGCAAAACTGAATCTCCCAATATAATAATGACTTATATAAAAATAACCTTCGACAGAAGTATCAAACACCAACAGCTTATGAAGCTAATATTTTTTACGTCTATTTTTTTATTATGTTTTCAATGTGGACTGGCACAGAATAAAAATAATCACAAATGGAATTTTAATGATTTAACAGGTTGGCAATATGGACATCAAGACGACAATCCAAATAACCAATGCGAAATCAGCAATGGAATATTAAAAATATTCACAAGGGCTAATTCAAGAGACAGAAAGAAAATACGCACAATAAATAAAGTATATACATCGGGCAGATATACTTGGAAAACTTATATTCCTCAGATGGGGAAACGTGACCAAGCCAGTGTAGGCTCATGGATATATTGTGACGACCACCATGAACTTGATTTTGAAGTAGGATATGGAACTGCCAAAGCTAGAAAAGAAATAAGTGCAGAAGATGATGATATGCTGGCATATATGACAAGCCAAGATTTTCCGTTTACATCAGTACCTATAAAAATTAAATCTGGCTGGCATATATTTGAAATAGACCTTAAATTGATAGAAGGGAAATATTTTGTTACATGGCTTATCGATAAACAAAAAAGGCATGAGATTCAGCTTCAATATGGTGCAGAAGTTGCCTTTCATATTTTTTGCAGCGTTGAAAACCTTATATTCTTAGGTGATCAAATTCCGCAACAAGAAAATTATGGACTATTTGACTATGTGAAATATAAATATCATAAATAATATACGAATAGAGACTTGGCAGAAAAACTATACTTGTTCTGAAAACATTAAACAAAGTCATCTTACTTCGACCGATGTGAACGTTCGTATCGACCGATGTGAGCGTTCGTATCGACCGCAGGGCTGACGCATTACTTAATTTGCTGATTATAAAATAGA
>ULYM01052425.1_pt1 | contig 17522 bp, 14 predicted proteins | sample 1962141 | NCBI WGS metagenome assembly ULYM01 (sample SAMEA4835862, study PRJEB28245) | human gut metagenome | biome: gut microbiome; material: fecal sample | place: Denmark | collected 2008
TTGGTGAACTTGCATTCTTAGGTGCTTCTTATGAAGACTCTTATGGTAAAGCAGTTGATGAATACCTGAATGTATATAAGGAGTCGCCTAAGTGGTCTTGGGGATTGCTGCTTGGTGGAACCGCTTTTGAGACCATCGCAACGATGCGGCAAGCCAAGAATACACTTAATCAGCTTACACGTCAGGCTAACTCAGTGTTCAAGCAGCGCGCTTCAATTAAGCCCACTACAAATTTCGCCTTCGGGGAACAAGTTCCTAATAACTCTATTGCTTTCGTGGCGGCTAAGGAATCGGGTAAGCAGCTTTCCCAAGTTGAGCAGGTTATTACGGCCGACCTTTCTGATTTACTTGCTAAGGGAAAAATCGACTCGAAGCTGTTTTCTGATGCCAAGGCCGAATTGACTCAGATGAAGTCAATGAACGACCAGATGAGTAAACAGTTACTTGGGAAGCTCACGAAAAATCCGCGCGAAGCTTTAGTGCTGAGTAACTTAGCTGACCATAATCCAATGCTTCTAGCTGCTACTGACAGCATTAAGGACTATAAGACCTTGCTGAAAAATGAGCCGGTTAAAGCGGGCCAAAATTTGAAGTCAATTAGCTTGGACCAAGTTAATAGCCTTGCCAAGAAAAATCCGCAGAAGAGCTACTTTGTAGTTCACGAAGATGGTACTGTTACTCCAGCTTCGCAGATTAAACCGAGGTTCATTGACCACGCCAAGAAAAGTGATTTTACTCGTGATGCTTCTGGATTCATCCAGTATCGGGTTGGTAAAAAAGGTCTGCTTAATACGCTGACTGTTGACCCTCGAGTAACCGCTCCGACTTTCGATACCGCAGAAGCTTATGCTTACTTAATTAAGACTAATGCTGAGAAGCTGGGTAAAGTGAGTAAAGAGGGCCAGCTTGTGAATAAGAGGGTAATTGAGGCTATGGACAAAATGGCGCCCGAAAATCCGTGGGTCGCTAATGCACTTGCACAGTTAATTGAGGACCAGCCGCAAATTGCCTCCAAGATGGTTTTGGCCACTCCGAAGTCTTACCGGACTATGGCTGATAGATTTACTAAGCATTATCTGCTGCGTAAATTAGACCTTGGGTTGGCTGACGACTTAGTTGCTGAAGTGCAAAAATTCGGCTACGAAGTTACTGACCAGTCCAAATTTGTGGAGCGGCTTTACAAGGGGCAACTTAGTCGAGATGTCAACTCAAGCGGCCTTCGAGATGCTGGCTGGAACAAGCTTGACTTGACTCCTCAGGATAAGTTAGTCATTGAGGTTGACTCGGCTAAACTTAATGAATACGAACAGATGCAAAATGCTCGGGCGATTTCGGAAGTTAATGCCGCAAACTTTAGTCAGCAGTTAATTGACATCGGACAGCAAAATCCGGCCCTGAGAGGCCTCGCTGATATGTTCACGAAGAATCCTCTGGTTGACCAAGTTCGGCAGGTTGATGACATTGTAGGTAGCCACTTGCCCGGCGCTTTGGGTAATCTGTTCAGTAAGATGTACAACTACATTGGCGATACTACGATGGCGGCCGTCAATCGGCTTACCGAGTTAAGTAACAACTCTATGTACAAGTATCTTACTGACCGGATGCAGCCTCTTAAACAAGTAGGTGAAAAACTGGGCGAAATTGAGAAGGTGCAACTTAATAAGTTTGCCAAGTTAACTAAGATGGGCTTCGAAATTGGCGACGATTTCACCTTGAGGACTACGGTTAAGGTGGTTAATGGGGAGGAAATTGAAATGCTTACTACCAGAAATGCCATCGCCATAGACAGAGCTGAGCAAATTGGACTGCTTACGCCAGACCAAGCTAACAGCTATCGTAACTTAGAGACAACGGCATTGCCAGACTTAGCTAACATTGCTGAGGGCAAAACTCTGGAGCTGAGCGAATCTACAGAAGAGTTCCTTAACTTGTATAAGTCAATTAACAATGAGCTATATAGCGGGCGCAAGCAGATTGTCAGGGCGTTTGGTGGCAATGCGCAATATACGCAGCCTTTCCACATTGCCAACAAATTGGGTTCTGAAGTTAATTTCATCTATGATGGCGACCAGTTAATTAGCACCGTAACGGCAAATTCGGCCAAGGAGCTGAAAGCGGCTACTGCTAAGGAACTTGAACTTCTCAATCAGTACGCACCTATGTGGGCTGGCAAGGGTTCTAAGCTACAGGTGAAATCTCGGGCCGACGTTCAGCGCGACCACTTAATTGACCCCGATGAAGAGTGGCTCGGCTGGGTTAATGCCTCGGGTGAGTACAGTAAGTTGAAGTACAACAGCGGGCGTTTGGACAGGACGTCAATTGGCTTGGCCTTTGAGTACGACCCGGACATTGCCTCGACTTTGTACAACGACTTAATTAAGCGTGGCCAAGGTTTGGGCAAGATGTATCAAGGGGCGTTCTTCAATCGAGAGGCGCAGTATGCCAAGATGCTTGGCGAGAATGCTGGCACTTCTCCTGAGGTTCGGAGGGCGATTCACGAGTACATTAACTTACTGAACGGCCGCTCCGTAAATACCTCGCCGACGGTTCAGAAGTTCAATGAAGTTGTGGATAGCTTCTACAGTTCAATGTGCGATTTGCACTCAAGTAAGTTGAATGACCAAATTGCCAAGGACTTGAAAATTGCCGATGAGCAGAAGCTGATGTCTAATGTAATTGGGAAGCTGCCAAAAGCTAATGCCCTCGGGGTTACGCATAAACTTCAGCAACTTGTAAACTGGAGCTTGCTTCGCTTTGGGCGTATGAGCCAGGCTGTACTTAATGTACTCGGCGTTGTGCCGATGAGCCACTTTGCTACTATGTCGCTTAACCCGACTAAGTGGGAAGATGCCGCTAGCTATGCTGCTCGAGTTGGCTTCTACGGACGCGAAGTTGATATGACTCAACGTTGGGGCACTGTCGATTGGCTTGGTGCTTTTTTTGAAGCTACTAAGAAACAGTTTAGTAAGAAAGGCAGGGTGATTCTTCAGCTGGCCGAAAAGCAGGGGTATGTTAGTAGAGATGCTAATATGCTTCGGGACATTGTATTCGAACCAACTAAAGTCGCAGCCGATTCTGGGCTGTTCAAGCAAGCTTTGAAGTTAATTAACAAAGGAGCCACAGCGGCCGCCGACCAGACGGAAGAGTTAAGTAGGTCTTTCAGCTTCCTGATGGGCCACGAACTTGCTGGGCGCGCTGGCTTGAAGACTCAGCAAATGAGGTTCATCTTTGCTAAGCAGTTCTCTGATAACGTTGTTGGTAATTACAGCGTGCTGAATAAACCTAATGTATACAGAGGTGCTGTGCCTGCGTTGCTTGGAACCTTTAAGACGTACAAGCTCAATGTAATGCAACAGTTACTTGACGCCTACTCTCTGGGAAACGCCTCAGTGCTCAAAGCATTTGGGACGCAGTACTTGACTTTCGGGCTCAATTCGCTGCCCTTTAGTCAATTAGCTCAGAATGTGATTTTCCCAGTTGAGGGCGAAGAGGATACTTATAGTTACTTGAGAAACGTCTTGGGAAGTGACTCCGCTGCTCGGGCCGCAATGTACACCCTAGGCTCACTTGTGGATACTGACTTAAGTAGCCGTGGCGACATCGACCCTGTTACTGGAGGCTTCTTGCCAATTAACGGTTCATTCACATTACAGGACATTAGCCCTGTTGTGTCAATGCTTGATGATTCTGTTAATTTGGTTAAAGATATGTATGGGGCAATGAAGAGCGAAGTTGGCCTGAGCGCCCATCGGCTTCAAGAGTTAATTAGCCAGTATTCGCCGGTGTCGTCAATTAGAGCTTTCGCTAAATTGGGCAACCAAATGTATGATGAGAACGGGAATGAGTTTACTTACTCAGTTGACCGCAATGGAAATATCCAGCGGATTAACAGCCTAGTTACTGCACTTGGTTTCAACTCAATTGAGCAAGCAGAAAATTGGCGCCTCGAATCTCGAATGCGGGCTAGGGACGCAATTAACCAAGAAAAACTTAATGACCTTCGAAAAGCATTTAAGGCCGGCTTTAGGTTCTTGCGGTCAGGTAACGTGCAAATTGATACTGACTTAATTACCAAAGCATTCGAGGGCTACATTAAGTCTGGTGGCTCACTTGACGCCTTCATACCTTGGGCGCAGGCGCAGTATAATGCTGCTACTATGACTAAGGTTGACAGACAGATTGAGTTACTTGGCTCGCAGGACAGTGTTGCGGCGTTTAATGATATGCAGAAGTTAATGAGCGCTTCTTCCTATGAAGCCTACAGGGACTTGTTCGAGCCACTTGAGGACTAGTACCTTGCGGCACAAAGACAAAGGAATTAAATTGAAAGGAGGATAAAGAAAATTAAAGCATAAAAATAGGGTGGAATCTTAATTGATTCCACCCTTTCTTTTTGCTACCTTAACTTGCTTCGTTGATACGATTTAATTTAGGAGTGATGCTCTGGCAGGTTAAAGTAGCTTGGCTCTCGAAAAGTGGCCTCTCGAAGATTCGGGTGAATCTTCTCACCTTTGAAGTGGTAGTCTGCTTCATCGAGATAATTAGCTGTTACCTCACCCCTTAGCACATAATTCGAGATGATGCGCAAAGCCCGAGGAACTTGCGTGGCCCATTTTGAGTCTGCGAGTTCATTGAGCATTTTAAGTGCATTAACATCTGTCATCATTTCCTGAAATTTGCGGGCCGCGGCTCGGAAGTTAACGAACTTCGAAAATCCATAGTGCCCTAAGTTGAATATCAAGTAGCCGAAGACTGGCCTAATGACCTTGCTCTTGTACTCAGGCTGTGTTTCTGCCAAGTTAATTGACTTCACAATATCATTAGCGGCCCAGCAGACAAGTTGCTCGCGGCCGAGTTGCAGGCCTTTTTCAAGCCGCAATTTGTCTTCGGCTGTTAATTTATGCCCCAACCCAATGGTCTGGTTTCCAGTGGTATCTGTATACAGAATGTCCGACCAGCCCTCAATTAAGTAGTACAAGTAAATTGTGCCCTGCGAAATTTTGAGCTCCGGCCAGTGGGTTTGGATTCGTTTGGTTATGGCGCTTATAATTAAGCGCCGCTTATTTATTCCCATAGTTAATTGCCTTTCCTAAGTTCATTGAAGATTCATCGAAGATTTGGCCGTCGAGTAGAAGCGCACATTGTTAGCCCCAACCCAAGTAAATACTTTCTTCTCATTGACAAAGCCCTGCAAAATGGCACTAAAGTCAGCGTCCCGCATATCCTTAGCTGCTAGGCGGCTAAGTTCCGTATAGGTAATTGGGGCCTCTGATTGCCTGATGTAATCAAGCAGCTTCTGCTTGGCTTCACTCAATTTACTCAAACCATATTCACCAAGTGCCTCAGGCATTAGCACCTCCGTTGTGCTCAAAATCTCATCGGCATCTTCATAGATTTCTTTTGTTAATGTAGTGCTGTTTGATAAGATGGCGATTGACATTGCCGTCTTAATTAAGTGTATATGTCGCCGCGCGTTGTAATACGTGAAGCGGAAATCCTTAACTTGCTTATTTAACATATAGAGGTTATCTAAAAATTCTGCTGCTTCTGGTGTTTCATCAAATGTCGTGTTGTGATATATGAACTCAATGTTCTTGAAGGCGTCAATTAACTCTGGCATTTTATCAGGCGTGAAAAATCTTGGTCGTGGAATCTGCTTTTCCTTAGCTCCGTATACAAAAATGCACCTACTTACGAAGCCCTGCTCCATTTGCTCAGGCGGCAAAATTTTGGCCAGAGTTGCTGGAGTTATAGCTGATAAGATGTTAATTAAGGGTTCTTTAATTTCTATTCCTTGTCTATTGTAATCCGAACCGTCCCATAAGTGGCTCAAGGTTGTGAATAACTTAAACGAGCCAGTTCCCGCAAATGTACTAAATTCACTATTTAATATCAATGGGGTGCTGAAATTTTTGCTTCTTACTTTACATTCTATGTTACTTGTGTCTGAATTTAACAGGTCGCTTATATCATCTTCTGGTACTATGTGCTCATACTTAAGTAACTTCTTCTCGAGGCGCTTCTGCTGAACATTGGTGATACCGGCCATAAATTGAACCAAGCCGTTACTTCCGGCCTCAAGTTCATTAGGTGCTAAAGTAACATAGCTAGGAATTAGCGGCCTTATTGTATTTATCACCGTTGACTTTCTGACTCCGGCGTTGCCAACTAAGAGTATCATCTGATTGGGCCAAATTGTCGTGTCGCCTAATTGAAACGAAACTTCTCTGGCGGCACAAGCAGATGCTATCCCAAGTAAGCTCCATACAAGGAAAAGCTCCGGAGCTTCTGTATATTGGTTGAGTTCAATGAAGCGCTTAATTAACTTGTTGTGTATGCGCATCTTAATGATATTCCTTTCTTAATGGAGGGCGAACCACGAAGGCCGCCCTCGCACTTTACCGTACATTAACTTTAAGAGCTAAGTTACCGGTTTAAGGGCTACCAGCTCAACAGCCAGCAGCTTAGCTACGTGCGGTGGAATCTGGCACAGCTCAGGAGCAATAGTCTGGCTATCATAAGTGCCGTCGCCGATAGACTCAAGCAACTCAACGAGGCTATCATAGTCATCTGCCCACATCGGAGCCGCAGTCTTAATTACTTCTGCCATCTTAATTTCCTTTCTTATGTTAATTGAGTTAAAACAAATGTACCGACTTGGTGGTACCATTACATAATAATTCATTTTCTTTAATTTGTCAAGTCAGGGCGCTTTTCTAAAAGTTCGCTAATTGCCTCGTCCAAATGTTCGCGCTCCATTATCCAGTCGTAACAAAGTATAGTGGTTTTATGAATAGTTTTTACTTCTTCGGGGAATTCGTAGAAGTCCATTAAGGTGACTGCTGGTGTTTGATTATCTTCACCTGAGCAGTAGCTTATGCTTCCATGCAGACCTCGTTGGCTAATGTACTGGCACATTTTAAGCATATCATCAGCACTGGCAAATCTGTAAACTTCCTTGACCAAGCCGAATTTTTCAGTCCACTCTTGCTGAAGTTTGTAGAAGTCAATTAAGTTTGGAACTTCATCACCTGCGAATATGCGTCTGACTTCATATTCTGTAGTTGGGATTCCGAAAGTTAATTCGACGACCTCAAACATATGACCATCAATAACTCTGGTTTGCCAGACCGGCTTTTTGCCATACTGACTAATTAACTTCAATGAGTCAATTTCCGCCCCGAATAAATTTGGGTACTTGAGTATTGTGCTGATGCAATCATCTAATCTTTCTTTCAGTATGTTTGTCATTTTATAAAGTCCTTTCTTCTAAAGTGTGTAATTTGCTCAGGTCGAAATTTTCGAAGTCGCCTAACTTATATGTGCTCATTAACCGCTTAGACCAAAAGCGGCCTACTTCACATTCAACCGGTACGTGGAACTGGTGGCCATTGTAGTTAATTGGCGCCATCATCTGCTTCATAACTATGTCTAGTAATTGAAGCCGAGTTTCTCGAATGAAGAAGACAATGGAGTCGTGCACCTGAACCACAGGTATGAAGTCGCCGGCTTTCAGAGCTTCCTTCATTAACTTGCCATATTCAGGATACTCCATTGAGTCAAATTCCTGGGATCGGCCCTCGAAGTAAGTGTTGACTAAGAAGCGGTTCATTAAGCCGGCTGTTCCACCCTGCCCCTTGTAAGCAGCTATCTGGCGCAAAACTCCATCTACCTTTTCTTTATCCATCTTAATTGGGAACCACGTGGTAAATCCGAAGGCAGTTGAGATGAGGCCCTGATTCGCCGTTTGCTCACCGTAGAGGGTATAGTGCCAGTGAAGTAACTTCGGATATTGCGCCCTGTACCTGTGAAGCGCAATTTCACATAACTTAATGAAGTCCTTTGTTACTTTAGGCTTCGGCAGGCCGAGCCGCTCGGCCATCTGCTGAAGTCCCGTTGTGCCGATTTCCGTTAACAACCTAGCGTACATAGTCCTCGCTGTCATAAAGTAGTTGCCGCCGTGGCTAATTGGCTTTACGAGTTTTCGGGCGCTGTGCTTATCTCCTTTGTGCGCCAGCACCTCTTCGTAGGGGATTCCAAATACCTGACTTGCGTGAACCGCATGCGTATCTCTGTCATCAGTAACTACCTGAAACATCTTCTCGTCCGTTGAAGCTGCCACAAAATAAGTATCTGCTTGACTGTAGTCGATGTCGGCAATTAAGTAGCCTTGTGGCGCCACGAAAGCTTCTCGAATTTCGGCCGTGATGTTCTGCAGGTTGCGACCTTTGTTGAAGTCCGTTGCCTTGGCGTTGGCTCTCGAGGTAATTGTGCCTGTGGCGTTAAGCTTGCAGCTTATCTCCGATGTGTTAAGTAACTTACCAAAGTCGCTCACGAACTTATTGTTCTCTTGGTATTCCTTGAGCTTGTTTGCGAACCACTCAATTAACGGGTGCTGCTTAGCCAGCTGGCTTAGGGTATCGGCGTCCGTGCTCAGGGCCCCGCCTACTGGTGTGGCTTTAAGTAAGTCGTAAAAGATTTTTCGCTTCGTTGCCACGCTGTTGATGTTGAAGTTAGGCAGGGCGTCGGCGAAGATATATTCGAAGAGAGCTTTTACCTTATTGGACTTAATTGACTTGCCCTGAATAATCTGGGTTAAGTGCTCGCGGTCAACAGGGAAACTGTGGAATTGCATTTCCATATAGATTAAGTTCAAGCGGTGAATCTGGCCGTAATTTCGGGGCGCCCACTTGTAGTGGAAGTTAATTAACTGCAACATATAGAACAAGTTAGTTAGCGTCTGGAATGAATCGAGGGCACAGTAGCGTAGGTAGCGCTTGTATCCATCAACTGTATGTGGCATTCTGCTTTCCTTAACATCAAGGTCATCTTCCTCACCTCCTCGAATCTCCTCTTTCCAATACTTGTACATTGGGTTGACCGAGCTGCTTACGTGCCATAGAGCTTTGCGGCTCAGTGAGTGCATTGAGTAGAAAAGGTACTGGGTGTCCCATCTATAGGCCCAAGCTGGGCAGCTATACTTAATTAGGTACGAGTTGTCATAGGTGCCGTTGTGGAAAACGAACCTAATTGAGGTGTTGCTGTGCAACATTTTAAGTAAGACAAGCTTCTCAAGGTACACCTGAATGTTGGATTCGCCGAGGCGGTTTCCTGAGGCATACTCAATTAAGTCCACGCAGAAACTTAGCGGGGCTTTTGGGTTTGCCAAGTTAATTAGGGTGTATGAGATGCAGGTGATAAGTGAGTTACTGGTTTCAATGTCACAGCCAATTAGCCACTCGGCGCCGCGGGCGCCACTTGTGTTTAGCCACTCAACGAAGGCCCGAAATTCGGCCGTGCTGTAAATTGGCTTGTAGATGAAATTGAACTGCGGGAGGAGGTGGTAGTTAAGTAACACAGCCTTTTCACAGATGTGCTCATAGTGAATGCGGCTAGCTGGGTTGAAGAAGCTACTTATCTCTTTGCAACTCAAGTAAATGACGAAGCTGTTTTCGGCCTCGAGTGAAGTAACTTCCCCTTGGCAGAAGTGCGGCTTCTTGCGGTTGCTCGCATACTTAATGTCATCTGTTATGAAAATGGTTTCCTTGAGGCCCAAAAGTGCTTCTTTGTTAATGAACTTGGTAACCTGATTAGTGCCAGTTAGGATTTTGACGGCGGGTTTTGGGAGGCCGAATTTTGTGGCTGAGTTAATTAACATCTGCCCCAGCATCCGGTTAGCTGAATCGTGTGAGCTGATATTTAAGATAATCATCTTGCATTACCTGATTATGCGGTTGGAGTTAAGTGGGTGGGACAAGCCCACCCACCTGATTCGTTTTGTGAAATGCTTAAGCTTTCGGTTTGTACTCAGTCCAGTCAATCTGGTTTCTGGTTACGCCATCTTTACCATTCTGCTCGAAAACCTTGTGCCAAGTAACCTGGCCGATTGCCGAGTTAATTAAGTCCATCAAAGTTCCTTGAGTGTCTTTGTTGGCCCCAGAGTTCAGGATAGCATATTTTATTTTGCCCAAACTTTCAGCAATGTCTTCAGGAGTCTGGTTGAAGATAGGCAGGCTGTAAACCATTTTCTTGCCAATTATCTTGGAGATGTCCATTGAGCTGCTAACATCGGCGGCGTCTTCAATTACGAAGTGAAAGACAATTCGGCTGTTGGTTTCATTGTCAACCTGCTTAACTTCTTCCAACTTAAGTGCATAGGTGCCTTTCGGCCACACAAAGTTAGTGGATACTTCCTTAACTTCATTAGAGTTGACGTCCAAGAAATTGATTTCATTGCTCATAGTAAATTCCTTTCTTTACTTATAGGTTAATGTTAATATTAATGTTATTTGAGGTGCACTTAATTGAGTGCATAATTGCGGGGCTCACAGGAGCCCCTTAATTTACAAGGCTAGCTTGTTTGAAGTTAGTGCAATCGCTGGGCCGGAGGCTTCTGGGCTGGTTTCTGACTCAATTAACTTGATGTCGTGAATCGGCGCTTCATCAAGTTGGTGGTTGTACTTCTGGAGGATTATGCTCGGAGTTAATTCACTCGACTGGTAAATTTTGGGCTCGAGCTGCCGCCCTCCAATGCCGCAAACTTCTGAAGTTGCTTGAGCTGAAACATAATACTTGCCGGCTCTTGAGTAGAAGTACAGGCATTCATCGAAGTACTTACTTAGAGCCTCTGATGCATTGATGGTAGTTGACAGTGGGTAAATTTTCCGCTCAATTACCTCCCCGGCCTTGTTCTTCCGCTCAACTGTCTTGGTGTGTGAAATTACGAAGACCGAGGCCGCTAAGTTGCTGAGCCTGTCAAGGAACTCAAAGAACTCCGTTGAGAGCACTCCGTAGTACTGCTGTACTTGACCGTTGTAGAGCTTATCCTTGTCAAAGCTACCCATTACATACAGCTGCTTCTCCCTTAACTTATTGAACATACTTTCCGCGAAGCTGGTAAGCGAGTCGAGGATTATGATTGTATGCTCATCTATGCGGCTTGCGTGGATGCAAGTAAATTGACTTCTATTCTTGAGCAGCCGCGCATCGCTGACCACCTCTCCAGTATCTTGGTTGTAGTAGAAGTCGCACTTGCTTATCAGGGCATTGACGAATGGCAAGATTGTGATGTGCTGCTCGTCCCTAAGCTGAAAGTAGTCGACTTTATCAAGATGCTTGAACTTGGCCGCTTGGTTGAAGATGATGTTCATTGACTTGTCGCAGTCAATGTAGATGATGTGATAACCTTTGTCAATTAGGTTGAATACATCAGTAACAAAGGTTGTTTTACCGGTCTTGCCCTCGCCAAAGCAAAGGACTTTTATGACTGGTTTCTTATTAAGATATTCACTCAATTTCATTTTAACTCACTTCGTTTATACTTACGTATCATTCTATTGTGGCTTTGCCACTTGTTACACACCAAGTACCTTATATATCTTCTTGGTGCTGTAGGCTTTCCTCGGGTCCTCGGCTTGTTGAAGAGTTAATTGACACTCCGCACCTGATTGACACCACTCGAAAAACGGGCACCGGTTTCCGTAGGAAACACAATTACCGCTTTTGTAATAAGCGGCGCTGCTTAGGCCGTTTGACTCAATTAACCTTACGACCTGCCGCAGCCCGTTCATCAGGTTGTCAACGCACTCTGGAGTCTTACTTAGGAACAAAGGGTTAATTGCACATTCGGTTCCTTTGAATCGGCAGATTAAGTAGAGGACCTTAATGCTCGAGATAAGCGAGGTCGACTCCTGCTGGTCGAACCCAAGTAAGTTCAATATGTTAGTTACGTATTCAACAGTTTGCGGGCTCAGGGCATACTTACTTATCTCTTCTTCCTCAGAGCTGGTAGTTGACGAAGTCTTAATGTCGCATACTATGATTTCGCCGGTTGTACGGTCAATAAAGATGGCATCAATGAACCCAATATAGTTGACTTTGTCAAGGGTAACCTTCCTAGGGGCTGGCGCCACGCCGTTTTTGCATTCATTGGTGTGCGCAATTAAGTATGTGGTGTCAACCTTGAACTCAATGGCCGGTTTCTCGTTGATGTAAAGTAAGTCGTAGTTGCTGTTCTCGAACCAATTAACAAGCTCCCTCAAAATGCGGTAGGCTGTAAGGAAGTGGTAATTGCCCTGCATCGCTTTCTTCAACTTAATTGGGTACTTCAACATAAGCACCTTAACTGCTCCATCTAAGTTCCTTGTGATGAGGTAGAACTGGAATGCTTCGTGGACAGCGGTGCCAATTAGCGAGGCGGCTGAGCTGTGGCGTGGCACTTCGAAGTTACTACACTTGGTCAGGACAAAGCGCATCGGGCAGCTCCCGAAGCTACCTAAGGAAGAGTAGCTAATTGAGATGGCATTTCTGCTCGCTTCGCTTGCTTTGCTTTCATTTGCGTCGCTCATTCAGAAGCCTCCATTATTTCAAGGCAATTAAGACATATGGTCTTAGCCGGCCCGAATTCTTCCTGAGGTTTCAATTCGCCACAAACCAAGCACTTGACCCAACGAACTCTTGGAGTTAATGAGAACATGATTACGTGATTCTCCTTGATGAACTGCAAGCGAGCATACTTCAGGGGCGTTTTTCTGACCGCTCGATTAAGTTCAATTCTAAATTGACGCTCTAGCTTGGGCTGGGCCTCCTGAGCCGAGGGCCAAATTGCGGGGTCAATTAAGCAGGTGCAGTTAATTGCCGCAAAGCCATCGGCATCGGCCTCGTTGACTGCTGTAAGAAGCTTGTGTTCCAAGGTGGCAAAGGAGCCATTGATGTTAATTACCTTGTTGCACCATCTCCAACCGGTAGCCTTACGGCTACTATGTGAGCCAACTGCTGTTGCTTTCTTGTACTCTGCTAGTTGACTTTTCTCTTTAATTAAGTTTGTTTCTCCCTTTGAAGCTTGCTTAACTTTAACAGGCATAATTAACAGTGAGAGCAGGAAAGCGGCCTCGCGATAATCAATAGCTTTGATGCGCCAATCGACGAAGTTGCTTAGGTGCTTGTTGATATATTGCTTTAATGTGTCAATCGTGCTGAGTGCATAATAGTGGCTTAAAGCAACTTCGACGTAAAGGCGCTGGGCACCGGGGTTGCTTGCTATGTGGTGCTCAATTACCGGAATCAGCGTGGCGCCACAATAGTCCATTAAGTTGTTTTCTCCTACTGCGCTTAGCTTGAGTGTCTGATTAGATGTCGAGTTCATTGTCTAGGTCCTCCAAAAATGCAAGTTGTTTAGCTTTGTTGCTCCGTTTTTCGGCCGCTTTTTCTTTACGTGCTGAACTAACTGCCGACTTCGTGGCGTACAAGCGGTCGAATGAGTTAATTAAGATGCGCATATCCTTAGGTTGAACGCAGTTCAGAACCTCGGGATTCTCCTGAAGCCGTTCCATTATAGCACTTACTGTGGTGTCAATTTGCTTCAAGTCAATGGACTCTTCTATCTTGCCAAGTTCATTGTGAACCAAGGATAACAGTTCGCTTTGCTCACTGTTAAGTTGCAGGGCTGCGTCGGCCGCTTCCTTGGAGTATAGGTCAATTAAGTCAGCCAATGGCGGCATCGCTTCAATGCGGTTCATATAGTCAATCGAGTCCTCGAAGTTGGCCAGCGCCGTGAGGTCGGTTGACCACACCTGAACTGCTTGGACGGCGCTTAGTGGTGCACTTAGTAAATTGACTTCTGATTCCTTTGGAGCTAATTGTGTTGGCTGTTCTTTGTGTTCAACATCTTGCTTAACTACAGTATTTAATGATGTGTTAGGCACTTGTGCAGCTGGGCTACCAGCTGGCAGTGTGTTAAGTAATTCGTTTAAGCTAATCATCTTTGTCTGTTTCCTCTATGTAAAGGTTTATTATTCCGTTGTTATTATACATCAAGTCAAAGTATAAGTAAACAAAATCTTTGACTGAATGAACTTCCTGCCGCGTTATAAGTCCATTGCGACTGAATGTTACAACTATCTTAAAGGGTTGTTCTTGGCGACGCTCAATTAACTTGATATGTCGCTTAACTTCTTTCAACTTAATTGGCATCGGCGGCCTCGCCTGCGGCTTCGCCGTATTTGGCTAACTTTTGTTCAACCCAATTAACTTGAATACCCCAATCAGAGAATAAGCAAAGGTGGTAGCTATAGGGCTGCTGTGCAAGGCACTCGTGAATGTAGTGGCTAAGCTCTTTTCGAGTTACCTTGAGTTTCTCCGAGGCAATTAAGTTGTAAACAACTTTGTGGCGCCGCTGTTTCAGGTGGGTGTCAATTATCTTGAGATTCCCGAAGCAGATTTTAGAGCCGTGCTCGAGCCGGAAGTTAATTAACTCTTTCGCCGGAATCAGCTTGAGCATTCCTTGAGTCCATCTAGCTGGGTACTTACTGAAGCAAGCACCTTCTGGGCCGCTGCCTGTGATAGCTGGGTGCACGGAGAAGCAAGTGAGTTCATTGAGTTTCATAAGTTCCTTGAGTGCCTTGGCAAAATCGCCCATTGAAGCGTAAGCTCGAAAGGCCAGCTTAGCTTTCCTGTATGCTTTAACTTCTTCGGCTAGCCTGACGGAATTTGGGGCGGCTTTCCGCTGGGTGAACTTGCTTGACTTGGAAGCCGGCTTGGAATATCTAGTTATTGTTGTCATCTTAATTGTCCTTTCAGTGATGGTGGTTTTAGCCACGTTTGCTATTAATTGAGTTGCATTGTAGGAGTTACTTTGTAGCAGGTCTGGATTCGTTATTCGTAACCACTTGTCTTAGCTTCAGCTAAGTAAGTCTTGCTGGCGATTACCGGTTTAATTAAGTTGCCATCTCGATTAACTTGTTCGCACTTAATTAAGAGTTCAACTCGAAAACCGGCCTCGAGCTTACTGCGCATTAAGTCGTCGATTCCAGAGCCGAGGATTACACGCTTCGAAGGCAATGTAGTCCCATCTGGCAGCACGGTTTCGGCAGTGCAACAAGTTACTTGAGTTATGATTCGGCCCCTCGTTGTGTAGTTGTAGGCGAATGAAGTTACTTGAGCCGGAATGAACACAGGGAACTTCAGAGCGGCGACTTGGCTTGTACGCTTGCTTGGGATGAAGGAGCTACTTGAGTCATAGAAGACAAAGCCCTCCCAGTTACGCTGGCGCAAGACAGCACGTAAGGTGGTTTCGCTGTATTCCAACATAATTAAGTCCAAAGTCCCAAGCGGGCTCGCTGCCTGCTGCTCGAAGCTCATTCCCGAATTCCACTTAATTAAGTTCTGAAAAGAACCGTCAAGTGGGTTGCGACGAGCTGCATTGAACATTGCGAAAGGCAGGAAGTCAAGCTGCTCTGTTATGACTTTGCGGCGCAGAGCACTGGAAGTTAATGGAAAGTTCTGATGCTCACCGGCTACGGTAAGTTCACCCAAGACAATTATACCTTCGTAGCTGTTTGCGTTCATCGCTTTAATTGTGATGTCCTGTAAGGAGTAGCTAAGGAACTCTAGAACCTGATTGAGGTTCTTCAGCTGGGCGGCTTCGAAGATGTAGCTTAACTTGGCGCGGCCAGTGAAACAGAGCTTCTTGGGGCTTTGCTGCAACTTAATTGATGTGGAAGCGTCAAGCAGGTCAGCTAGTGGAATCGCGGCGTAGAAGCCGTTGGCTTTCTCCACTAGCCGGATTACATCTGCCTGTGCTAATTGAGAGTCTGACTTAATTAACTTCAAAAGTTCGGCCCCGCTTTCAACGTGGAGTACTTTCTGAGTGTGCGTTGCACACGGTGTTATGTTGTTCATCTTAATGTCCTTTCAGTGTAGCGCCTGACGGCGCTTTATGTTACTTATGTTGTTTGTATTAATTGTGTTATTAGTTTTCAGGGCGCTAGCCACTTGTTAAGGAAGTCTTCAATGTAAGCGGCAGTTTCGCTGTCTGAGTTACTTGAGATAAGATTCTCAATTTTCTCCCTATCCGAAGAGCCGGGCAGCTGGCGATTCTTGAGCTTGGCTAAGCCACTCTTGTTGTAAATTACCCAAGCAAAGTCAGAAGCCCGAGTCAAGGCGGTGTAGGCGTATTCGTTGTTAATTGAGTTGCCGTTTTTCCAGTCAAGTAAGTTGATGATGCACCGCTTGTACGTTGAGCCTTGCGCTTTGTAGCAGGTGATGGCGTTGGCGAGGAGCAAGTTACTTATCTCGCCTATGGTGCTTAAGTTAATCTGCCGTAAAGTGCCATAGATGTCAATGAACTCTATAGTTAAAGTGTGGCTAGCTTTCTTTGAGAAAAAGCCCTCTTCATCATCTGATGGGCTCTGCCCATCACTTTGTTGAGCTGACTGTTGGGCTGACTGTTGAGCTGACTGCTCAATTAAGTTGTCGAGTTCATCGGGGCTGAGCTGTGCTTCGCTTCGCAAAGTATCTTGCTGCTTTGTTGTGCCGAAGGCACTTGCGCCACCAGGCACCACGTCTTCATTAAGTTGCATCTCAATTATGCGGCCCGTTGTTCCGTTAATGTAGCCGTCTTCGTAATTATTCTTCGTGAACATCACGTTGTCGCCGACGCCAAATAACTTAATTGCCACGCCGCAAAGCACTGCTTGCTTAGTTACGCCGAGATACTTGTTGAGCCGCTGATTGAGAACCTCTTGTCCAGTAGCTCCGACGTTGGTCGGGGTGATAATGCAGTCCTCTTGTTCATTGAAGCGCAGGTGGTATTTCTCGTTAATTAACTCAATAATCCGATAGAGGTCAAGGTAGTTTTCGGCCTTGATGAACTTAACGTTCTTGAACTCCTTAGCTTTGATGGCCTGTTGCAGGGCAAGTAGATTGGCTGACTTGAAGAGGTGAGCTGCTTGGACGATGTCATTCCCATCAGCTTGCCGGTGCACAGTGGTAAGATAATTGAGTGAGCAGCCGGAGTGCGCCCCGAAGTAAGCTAGGCTTGTCTTGCCGATGACTGGCTGGAGCTGGTTGATATCGCCAACGAGAATTAACTTATGCAAGCTGTGCAGGTCGAGTGCGGCCAAAGTTTGGAGCATAAGTTCGTTAGATACCATTGAAACTTCGTCGATGATTAACACCTTGGTGTCAATTCGCTTGTTGGCTGCATTAAAGGTCGGAACGAATCGGCGGCTTAGGCGGTATCCGCAGGGCTTGCTTGGGTCTGGTATCTTAATTGACTCAGGCACAAATTGAAGCCACTTGTGCAGCGTGAGGCACTGGGGAATGAAGGGCGCTAGGGCCGGGTCTGACTTAATTGACTTGATGATGTTAAGCACCGCCTTGCCCGTAAACGCGCAGAGGAAGATGCTTGAGGCATCGAACTTAGTGAGAAGCTCTTGCAAAACAGCCTTCAATGTGAACGTTTTCCCAGTGCCGGCGGCTCCGGTTAGGATACTTAATTGACTCGAACAGATGTTGCGCACCGCTGATTGCTGGCTTGAGTCAAGTGAGGTGCCGAGGGCATCAGTGTCAATTAAGTTAGTTGCTGGTGAAGTTGCCGGTGAAGGCGCTTGCACCAGAGTCATTAAGTCAGCTAGTGAAATGGGCATTTGGTTATCCTCTTTGTTTAAGCGGCCTTGCGGCCGATGTTAATTAAGTCGTTAAGCTACGTTGAAGCTACGTTGAAGCTACGTTGAAGCTACGTT
>ULYM01004010.1_pt1 | contig 17236 bp, 25 predicted proteins | sample 1962141 | NCBI WGS metagenome assembly ULYM01 (sample SAMEA4835862, study PRJEB28245) | human gut metagenome | biome: gut microbiome; material: fecal sample | place: Denmark | collected 2008
GCAGCCGCACCGACCGCACCGCAAGCAAGCCAAAACAAAGATGATTTACCCTTTTGATTATGAAAGCGGATTGTATCATTGGAATTGACCCGGACGTTGAAAAATCGGGTGTCGCATTCCTCAATGTAAAAAATCGGGCATTGGAAGTTTCAACATTGACATTCACACAGTTGGTCGATTATTTCGACCATGTTGTTGAACGGCAACAAAAGACCGGGCAAAGCGTGATTGTGGTTGTTGAAGCGTCTTGGATGATAAAAAGTAATTGGCATTTGAAGTTCGGTTCGCGCAAGGAATATGCCGCCGCAACGGGTTACAAGGTCGGGCAAAACCACCAAACGGGCAAGTTGATTTGTGAAATGGCACGTTCAAAAGGGCTTGTTGTCTTGGAACACGCACCATTGCGCAAATGTTGGAAAGGCAAAGACGGCAAAATTACCGCCGATGAGCTGCAACAAATAACCGGGTTGATTGGCAGAACAAACCAAGAATCGAGAGACGCGGCTTTACTTGCATGGTGTGTCGCAAACTTGCCAATTCGTGCGAAGTGTTTATAACTAAGGCTTAACTTTTTTGGTTAAAGGGTGTATTATAGTGATACACTCTTTAACTTTGCATTGCAACTTCATTGCATACTAAAAAAGTTAAGAAGATGAAACCAATTCAATTTAAGCAGTCCACAAAGGTGCTGCAAAAGCCGTCCGTGATGTCGGACGATGAATGCGCGTCGTTGCCCGTTTGGTGTGATGGGGCGCAATGTGTGTCTTGCTGGAAGCCAACATTCAAAGAACGCTTGAATATCTTATTCGGCGGAAAGGTTTGGTTAGGCGTACTTTCGGGCAAGTCGCAACCGCCCGTTTTTGTTTCGGGGGAATGTGTTTTTCAGAAAACGCCCATAAAAGCCGAAATCAAGGCGTTTTTTGTTCAAATGGTAGAATGGTTCACCGAGGGAGTGAAACGCATTGCAGAAGCCGCCAAACAGCCCGATAAACGCTTTCATTTCGTTGCTGGCTTCTTGATTTCTTTGTTGTTCGGAATAATCCTTGCTCCGTGGGTCGGTTTATCGGTTGGAATTGCAGCGGGCGCAATCAAGGAATGGTGGGATTCAAAAGGACACGGCACGGTTGAACTTTTGGATTTCGTGTTTACTTGTTTCGGGGCTTTGTCGGCTTTCCTTGTCGCTCTGATTATTCACCATTTGCCCGGATTCTGATATGGCAAGGATAATCGAAACGACGATTGAAAACCTTGTGCCGGACAACAAGAACTTCAACAAAGGAACGCAATTTGGCGACCATCTTATGGACAAATCATTGCGTGAATTTGGTTTGGGGCGTTCAATCCTGATTGACAAGAACGACCGAATTATTGCCGGCAACAAGACGTTTGAAAAGGCGGGCGAAATCGGCTTTGAAAACCTTGTGGTCGTGGAAACGGACGGAAACACACTTGTCGCCGTAAAGCGAAAGGATATTGACCTTGATTCCCCCAAAGGTCGTGAAATGGCACTTGCAGACAACGCAACGAGTGAAGCGAACCTTGCATGGGACAACGATTTGATTTTTGAACAAGCCGAAAAGTTCGACTTCAACCCGGAAGATTGGGGAATTTCCCTTGATTCCGATTCGGAAAAAGAGGAAGAACAAAAGGACGGCAAAAAGGAAATCGACACCCGGTTAATTGTCGAATGTGGCGATGTAACGAAATTATCATTGTTATTCAGTGAGTTACAAGACCGAGGGTTTAAGTGTGAATTGAAAGAATAAGTGATAAATGTAACAAAATCAACGTAAAAAAGGAAGTTATAAGATGGCAAAGTTCAGTAAAAAAATGGTGGACAAGATTGTTGAGCTTGTGAAATCCGACACATACACCATTGCCGAAATTTGCCGCCAAGTGGGAATCACCCCAAAAACATACCATCAATGGGTGAATGATTACCCGGATTTTGCCGATGCAATCGAAATGGCAAGGCAAGAACGGATACAATTCTTTGTTCAGGAAGCGAAGAAGTCGTTATTGAAGAAGATACAAGGGTATGACGTAACGGAAACAAAGGTTGTCACCGTTCCCGGCAAGGTGAAAGACGAAAAAGGCAACCCGAAACCGATTATCAAGGAGCAGACGAACACAAAGAAGCATATCCAAGCGGACACGGCGGCAATCATATTCACGTTGACCAATGGCGACCCCGACCATTGGAGAAACCGACAATCCACGGAAGTAACAGGCAAGGACGGCAAAGACTTGTTCAAAACGCTTTCAGATGAAGAATTGGATAAACAGATTGCCGACCTTGAAAAGAAATTGAAGTAATAAAATGAAGATAATTAGAAACAGCATTATTCCCTTTAAGGGATTTGCCGCAATCAATCTATTTGGGGTTGTTTTTGTGAGAAAGGAGATGCAAACATATTTTGATTATGCCCCAAATGCGTATGACCGAATGATTAACCACGAAACAACACATACAAAGCAGATGCAAGAACTATTGTTTGTGCCTTTTTATGTGTGGTATCTTCTTGAATGGCTCGTTCGGCTTGTGATGTATCGTGATTGGCACAAGGCTTATCGAAACATTGGCTTTGAACGTGAAGCCTATGCAAACCAATATAATTGGGGCTACAACAAGAAGCGTAAACGATACGCCTTTATTCAATATATCAAGCGGTAATGAATAGAAACGAAAGGGTTAGATATATGCACGCATTAAGGGAACGTTTGGTTCGAGAGAGCCGAACGGACTTGTTGCGTTTTACCCTTTCAACAATGCCTACATTTGAACCAGCAGACTTTCACCGCCGATATTACAACGTATTGACAGACTTTGCGCATGGCAAGATTCGCAAACTTATGGTGTTTATGCCACCCCAGCACGGCAAAAGCGAGGGTTCGACAAGGCGATTGCCCGCATTCATTCTTGGTGGCAACCCCGACAAAAAAGTGGCGATTGTGTCTTACAACGCACCGAAGGCGCGAAAGTTCAACCGAGAGATTCAAAGAATCATTGATTCAGAAGAATACCATGATATTTTCCCGCAAACATCTTTGAATGCAAGCAATGTCACGACCGTTGCCGGGTCTTGGTTGCGCAATGCCGATGAATGCGAGATTGTCGGACACCGGGGCGGCTTCAAGACCGTTGGTGTGGGCGGTGCTTTGACGGGTGAACCCGTGGATGTGCTGATTATGGACGATATTTATAAAGATGCGAAAACGGCATGGTCGCCGATTGTCCGTGAAGCCGTGTCCGATTGGTACGATACAGTTGCCGAAACACGTTTGCACAATGATTCTCAACAACTGATTGTCTTTACACGTTGGCACGAAGATGATTTGGCGGGAACATTATTGCGACAACAAGGCATTTACAACGCGGAAACCAACCCCGATGGGTGGGTTGTCGTGATTTACAAGGCAATCAAAGAGGGTGCGCCAACAAAGTATGACCCGCGCCAAGAGGGTGAACCCCTTTGGGCGGAACGCCATAACCTTGACAAGCTGCAATCAATCCGCAAGCGCAATCCGCAAGTCTTTGAATCACTTTATCAACAAGACCCGCAACCAAGCGAGGGTCTTATGTACGAAAGCGGCTTTTCGGAGTATATCACACGCCCGGCAACAATGCGATGCAGGCGGAAAGCATACGTGGACACCGCCGACACAGGTACGGACTATCTATGTGCAATTATCTATGATGAAACGGAGATTGCCAACTATGTGGTGGATGTGCTTTACACGGCAAGGGCGATGGAGTACACCGAACCCGAACTTGCCAAGATGTTGTTCAAACACAATGTTGCCGAATGTGTGGTTGAATCCAACAATGGCGGTCGAGGATTCGCCCGTAATGTCGAAAGGCAAAGCCGCATATTGGGCAACAACAAAACGCAATTCAAGTGGTTCACGCAGACCGACAACAAGGATGTCCGCATTTTCAGTAATTCGGCAACGGTTCAGAACCTCACAATCATGCCGCAAGGTTGGAAACGCTTATTCCCTGAATTTGCGAATGCCATTTGTGGCTATTTGAAAGCCGGAAAGAATGCCCACGATGATGCGCCGGATGCTCTGACGGGAACGGTTGAACGCAGGGCAAAGCGCAACAAAACCAACGTGGCAAGTCTTTTTGGAATATAATATGTTTCACTATAAAACATTTCCAGTATGACAATTGAAGAAATTATGAAATTGGCACGGGAAAACAAAGGCAATGCCGTGATTCCCGAATTGAAATCGCACCGCTACATTGCCCAACCCGACACGGAAGCGGCGAACAAAGCACTTAACCCCAAGTTACATGACATCAACGACCCAGTTTTGCGCCCCGACAAGCGCGTGAAAGTTACCGATGATGAACAAGGGGAATCCGCGCAAAAGGTAATTGACACCAATGGAGAAAGCACGAATTTCCGCACCGTGAAAGTGGCGCGTGTAGCCCTTGCAATCCAAAAGTTGATTATTTCCCGTGCCGTGTCGTTCTGTTTCGGCAATGCCCCGGAATACAACAACACCCCGGAGAATGAGAAGCAAGCAATGATTGTGAAAGCATTGAATCGTATTCTTTATGATGTCAAAAGCAAGTCTTTGAACCGTAAAATCGGACGGTCGATTTTCGGATATAAGGAGTGTGCAGAGTATTGGCACATGGTGGAGAAACCCAAGACACATTCCAAGTATGGATTCCCAACGAAATTCAAGATGCGTTGCACCTTGTTTTCCCCGGCTTATGGTGATACCCTTTATCCGTTCTTTGATGAAACCGGGGACATGGTGGCATTTTCAAGGTCTTTCAGTCGCAAGGATAGCAAGGATAATGCCGTTGATTACTTTGAAACATTCACCGACACCGAACATTGGCTTTGGGTGAATGGTCAAAATGGTTATGAGGTTGCGCCGGGCTATCCTAAACCCGTTGCAATAGGCAAAATCCCCGTCATTTATGGCAACCAACCCAAGTTTGAAACGGAAGATGTGGACGCATTGATTGACCGCTTGGAAACCTTGCTTTCCAACTTTGCCGACACCAACGATTATCATGCTTCACCCAAAATCTTCACAACCGGGCAAATTACAGGTTGGGCAAAGAAAGGTGAATCCGGCGCGGTTATCGAGGGTGAAGAGGGTGCAACCATGCAATATGTGTCTTGGCAGCAAGCCCCCGAAGCGGTCAAATTGGAAATTGAAACCCTTTTGCGCATGATTTACACTATCACGCAGACCCCCGACATTTCCTTTGATTCCGTCAAGGGTCTTGGTGCAATTTCCGGGGTTGCCTTGAAGTTGCTTTTCATGGATGCACATTTGAAAGTCCAAGACAAAATGGAAATCTTCGATGATTACTTGCAAAGACGCGTGAATGTGCTTCTTGCTTACATTGGCATGATGAACACAAGCCTTGAAGAAGAATGCGAACAAGTGGAGATTGAGCCGGAAATCATACCGTACATGATTACAAGTGATATTGATGATTTGAACTATTGGCTTACGGCAAATGGCAACAAACCCGTGATTTCACAAGAAGAATCGGTTGAACGTGTTGGGTTGTCGAAAGACCCGGCAAAGACCGTTCAAAAAATCAAGGAAGAACAATCCGCCGAAAATTCATTTATGATTGGTGAACCTCAAATTGATGCGTGATGAAAAAAGAAGAATGGAAACTTTCAACGCATTACAAATCCTCAAAAGATTTGAACGGCAACACACCATCAACAGGTCGTGTTGTGTGTTATGATGGCGAACACATTTCAAATAATGAAGTTGATATTGAAAAGTTTGTCGAAATACAAGATTGTCGGCATAAAATAAGACTTCATAAGGCTTATTATGATTCTGAACAAGATTGGATTGACAAAATCAAGACTTTAAGGGATGAACTAACAAATTATATCAATCATTTAGCAAACAAGCAAAATGGCGAAGAAGAAAGTAATAGAGAAAACCCAATACCATTGCCGTGATTGTGCGCATTCCTATGATTGGCACGAAATAGGGGCAAATGGCAAGCCTTTTATGTGTCGGTGTCCACATTACACCGATGGCAAGTATTGCCGTTTCTTGTCAGACCCACAATGCGAACACTTCAAAATGCGTCAATAATGGCAAAAAGGCAAAAGACAACAAGGTTTTCAATCCAAGCATTTGACAATGCCCATTACAGGACAACGGAGCAATACACACGCGCCGTTGATGCTTTGTTTGATTCCGCAACCAAGGCAATATCCCAAGTGGCGGCAAAAGGCAAATACGACCCTGACAAGCCCTTTTCTTTTGATGATTACCCAAGTGTAAGGGCGGTGATGCAAGATGTCACAACGCAGCTTGCAAACCGCCTTACAGCCACCATTGAAACAGGGTCACGGAAACAATGGCTTTTCGCTTGCAAGAAGAATGACGGCTTCATTGCATCCATCTTTGAAACATCAAAGTTGAGCAAGGCGCACTTGAACAAGATGCAAGACCGTAACTTGGATGCGTTAAGTGCTTTTCAAGGACGCAAGGTCGATGGAATGAATCTTTCGCAACGTGTGTGGCGTTATGTCGGGCAATATCGCGAACAAATGGAATCCGCCCTTGATGTCGGCTTGGGAGAGGGACGGAACGCACAACAGTTAGCAAGGGACGTGAAGCAGAATTTGAAAGACCCGAACCGATTGTTCCGCCGTGTTCGTGATAAGCGCGGAAACCTTGTATTGTCGAAAGCCGCGAAAGCCTTTCACCCCGGACGCGGTGTTTATCGGTCAAGTGTCAAGAACGCACAACGATTGACACGTTCCGAAATCAACATGGCTTATCGTGAAAGTGATTGGCAGCGGTGGCAATCGCTTGACTTCGTTGTTGGCTTTGAAATTGTCCGTTCAAATCACGAACCTTTGTGCAAATGTGAAGTGTGCGAGAAATTGAAAGGGCGCTACCCTAAGACGTTCAAATTCAAAGGCTGGCACCCACAATGTATGTGTTACGCAATCCCGATTTTGATGGATGAAGAAACTTTCGACGACAACGAATTGGGCGACCTCAAAGCGGCATTGCGCGGCACGACATACAAGCACAAGGTGGCGGCAAACACCATCGTTGATGTGCCGGACGGCTTCAAAGAATGGGTGCAAGACCATATCAAGGCGCAAGAACGATGGGCGACAACCCCTTATTTCATCAAAGATAACTTCAAGAATGGCAATCTTGCGGACGGCTTGAAGATTGCATTGCCGACAATCCCGTCAACACCCAAGATTGACCCAATGCAACAACAACTTGACGCGCTGCAACCTCAAATCGCAAGCATTCGGCAAATGTGTTCCGAATGGGGACTTAACACATACCCCCTTGACACGGCATTGGCGGCGCGAAGTCCGAAAGATGTTGTCTTTGCCATTTCGACACTTAAAGACCGCGTGAATGATGCAATGAATGAATTAAAAGAGTTTATTGCAGATGCAGCGGCAACAATCAAGGAAGCAAGGACAAACAAGGTCGCTTCAAACGATGTTTTTACAGACTTGCAAGCAGTCAAGGCAGACAAACGCGATTGGTTAACGGGCAAAGCTACGATGAAGCAACGGTTGGAAGATTTGAAAGCAAAGATAAAGGCTTTGTTAAGTCCGGCACACCCCGCAATTTTATCAAAATACGATACCGATGCGCAAGTTGATACGACTTTCAAAACAATAAATTCGGAATTTACGACCGAAAAATGGTTTGAACACGGCGATTTGGCATTGACACCAACAAGAAAAAGTAGTGTAAACGGCTTCACTTATATGGACGGGCGTATTTCCTTGAAACCCGACAGGTTGGAACGTGTTAAATCCGCCCTTTCAAAAATCGGAAGCGGAAAACCGAAAGATATTACGTTTGAAGAAGCGGACGCAATGGCAACTTTTTGGCACGAAATCACGCACAATCGAAATATTCCGGGCAATATGCGCACAACTTCAACCCAAACCGATGTAATGGAAATGATGAACGAATTTGTTGCCCGAAAGACCTTGCCCGAATTTTACGCAAAATTAGGTTGCAAGGATGTTCCACACCCGGAGTTTATAACCAACCGTGCTTCAACCGGGTATAATCGGCGTGTTTTGGGATATGATTTTGTTATTCAAAAACTTAGGCTTGACCCCGGCAAGGTGTTGAAATCTGCAAGGAAGAATCTTTTTACATTGAAGTATTCAGAACAAGAAACAACCGCAACACAAGCCCTTGTTGATGGCGGACTTGATACGTTCAAAGGCGCGAATGGAAAGAAAATCGGCAAAGCACAACTTAACAAGATTGTCGCGATGTGTCGAAAGGGATATTCCACGGAAACCATTGAAAACTACTTGAAAGACCAAGGCATTATTTAAGAAAAAGGGGGCTTCATTGCCCCCTTTCCTTATTCGTTGTTTTCGGTTTCAAGTTCCTTTTTGTATTGTTGTTTAACGGCATTCAACAAGGCTTTGTCATTGATTCTTTCGGCGTACTCAATCAACGTGTGTGCGTTCAACAATGGGTAAGATTCCAATTCACGCAAATACGCTTCTTTTGAAACAATGATGATGGCGGAAATCAACTTTTCGTCCTTGCATAAATCAAAGATTGTCTTTTTCTTCAAATCCATAATCACACTTTTTTAGGTAAAGACCGATTCGTTTTCTTTCGATGAATCGTGTCTTTGTAGATGATACATTTTTTATTCTTGTAAGGCTGGCTTTCGGTGATACCATACGACCAAAGCCGTGATTTCGACACCCCAAGTTCTTTCGGGGTGAAGCGGTCAAAGATTGCGGTTATCGACCCGAAATAATAATTCAAATCGTCGCCAAAACAAACGTGATATATTGTATTACCATTCATGTCTTATCTTTGATTATTTCAAAAATCTTTTCCAATTCTTCGGTGGTCAATGAATTTGTTTTGTAACGCAAATTGAAGAAATTGTAAATCTTATTGCGTAAAGTTTTACGGTATTGTTCCCTTTGGTAGTTTGCAATGTCTTCTTTTGTGGCAAATCGACAAGTAAAAAATCTGTCACCAACCATTGTTCCATCCTTTTTGTTGAAGCGGTAAGCATTAACACAAAATTGTTTTGGTGTAACCCTTGTCACCTTGTCAATAATTGTACGAGTTGGTAAACCGTTCGTTGTAAAAATAACGGTATCACCTATTTTGATGTTTTCTAAATTTTGTTCCATGTTTATTTCGTTTTAAAGTTAAACCATTCGCGCGGTGACTTTACCGCCGCTTTCTTTACTTGCCGATAAAAGGCTTTGTTCAGCTTGCGCAGTCTTGCCAATGCTTCATGCGGTTGCCAATGGAAAATCGGCATGACTTCATTATTTGCCATGTAAATGCCACCATTTTTCGGCTCAAAATGAGCAAAGGCAACCAAGTGTCCGTCTTTGATAAAAACAACGTCCGAAACGGCTTTATTTGCCTTGTTGCAAAGCGTAAATCGGCGACACCCCGAATAATATTCTACAATACGGCGTTGTTGTTCCATTGCCGCCTTGATTTTTTCTTGCTGATTGCAACGGAAGTCCCACATATTTTTTGCGACCTTTCCGCGCAATTCCGCGACGTTGATTGCTTCTTGCCCGGTTGCCATATCATACGGCAATAAACCGTCGGCAAACATTTTGACCGCGCGGGCAAAGTTTTCTTTGTCCACAACCTTTGCTTCAAGTTCGGTTAAGAACTCAACCGACAAGCCGAATTTGCTTGCAAGTTCTTGAATCTGATTTTTCATTTGCAAAATTAGTTATTTTATTTAATATAACATACATTAAAACAATGTTCTTTGACGTTGCTTGTTAAGCCATGCTTGCGCATTGTCATTGCTTATCCACCATTGAAAGCATTGTTCCGGGGAATCAAAGTTGTTGTAATATCCTTGTTCCATAAGTTCGCGGATTGCCCGAATGTAGATACGTTCAGCCACAAGGGGGAATAATTCAAGTTCACGACGTTTTTCTTTCGGTGAAGCCATTGGGCAAAACAAACAGCCGATGCGATGAAAGCCGATGTCGTACAAGTCGCAATAAGGCATATTGTTTCCCTTGATGAAGTCCCAAACGTCCATGTCCGACCAATGGAATATCGGGGAAATAACAACCTTGTCTTTGCCCTTGACACAATAAATTTGCGTTTCTTTTTCAAGGTCGAATAATTGCCCCCCCCAAGAGCGTTCAAGGGCTAATTTGTCATTGATGATTTCAAAGCTGACACCGCGTTGTCCGATAACCTCAATAGGGTTGCGCTTGGCACGTCTTGCACTTTCAACAGCGCGGACACCGATACAAGTACAACAACCCGCCCCCGCTTGTTCTTTCAAAATGGCGCAACAATAACGCGCTTGACGTGTCGGCAACAATTTCTTTTGAAGAATGAGTTGTCGCATATTCTTTTGGGGCAAATTCAACTTGACTTGCGGATAATTCGCCCGGACAAAGCGCATAAGGTTGGGAGAATCAACCGATGTAACTTGCATTTCCGCATGGAACTTGCACCCAGACAATTCCATTAAGGCAAGCAACACTTGGGAATCTTTGCCGCCGGAAAAGGCAACGTGAAAGCCCTTGTCAGACATTCGCATTGCCAAAGATTCCGCATTTCTGATAAATTCGACGGCTTCTTTTTCCTTGTTAAGAAGTGATTGCTTCATTTTTCCTTGTCGATTTTGCGCATTCGTTGATGAATGGCGGTGTTTTCGATGTCTTTGCACAAACCCCAAATGTAGTTTTCGATACCCTCGCGATTGATTGCGTCTAAAAGGTTGAATGTTATTGTTGTCATTGTTGCGAAATTTAATTGTTATTATAGGCGTGTTTTATAGTAACACACTGCAAAGATAATTGTTTTATTTAATATAACAAGTATTTTGAGGAAAATTTTTATCTGAAAGTATAAAATGTTGATAAGTGAAGCATAACTATTGCCGGAACATGCTATGTTTTATAGTGATACACAATAACTTTGCTTGTGATTTGTAACACAACAAAAAATATCGAAAAATGAAAGAAAAAATTTTGGCATTACTGATTGCAAAGTTTTCAGGCGTGCGAAAAGATGTCTTGAACCACATGGCACGCGCTTTCGCGTTACAAGTGGCGACGGAGGAAGAAGCGAAAAACCTTGTCGAGAAAATCACCGATGCGCAAGTGAATGAGTACGTCAAGGAGGTTCGCGCCGATGTGGACAAGGAAGTGTCCGAAAGCAACAAAACCTTTGAAACGAACTTGAAAAAGAAGTTTGACTTAGTGGCGAAAAAGGACACCGAACCCGGCGGCGAATCCAAGCCCGACCCAAACGACCTTGCAGCGACTATCAAAGCAGCCATGGCGGAAGCCGTCAAGCCGTTTCAAGACAAGTTGGCGGGGTTTGAATCCGACAACGTGGCAAAGTCAAGGCTTCAAGCATTGAACGAGAAATTGAACGGATGTAAGGACGAAACTTTCAAGAAGCAAACCTTGAAAGACTTTGCCCGTATGACGTTCGACACCGACGATGCGTTTAACGAATACTTGACCGAAAAAGCGGCGGACATTGAAAGTGCAAATCAAAACGTGGCGGATGCGGCATTGAGCAACGGCGCGGGAAGCCCCCTTTTCTCACAGAAAGAGGAAAGCGGTATTTCCAAAGGTGTTGCCGATTTCGTGGAAAGCCAAAAGCCCGGAAACAATCAATTTACGGGCAAAGATGTGTAATTTTTAAACTCACAAACAATGTCATTAACGATTAAACGAAAGAAAGACAACCGCGTTGTGAAGTGTATTCTTCACCGTGTCGCCGATATTCCCGGTGGCGTTACCGTTTCGGTCGCAAACTTGGGTGGTTCGGCTTTGTTAGAGGGAACACCCCTTGGCGTTGGCACTGATGGTTTGTTTGTCGTGTGCAAGACCGCGCAAGTTATTACAAAAGCGGAAGCAAATGCAGTAGCCTATGAAGTGGCGAAAGGACACCATTTCAAGGTTGGCGACAGATTCGCAACCGATGCTTGCGATGGTCAGCCCATTACGGCAATCGACAAGACCGACCCGGCAAAAGATGTCATAACCGTTGGAACAACCCTTGGCGCAGTAGTGAAGCCCGGAACTTGTGCGTTTGAATCGAGTGGAGCGAACAAGACATTAAAGAACACCCCGGTTGCCATTGCCGGGTCAAATCACGATGTCGAGAACGGCGACAACTTGTTTACAGACGCATGGGTTATCGGTGTGGTTCGCAAATCGAATGCGCCGATTCTCAACGACACCGCCGAAAAGGCATTAAAAGGTATCGTTTATGTCTAACCCCCCCCCCCTTAAAAAGAAACCGAAATGCAGAAATCACTAATGGTAGGGTTGAATGAAAAGGATATGGAAGCCGTAATTCGCACTTACGACCTCAAAGATTACTATTATCCAACCCTTTTCCCGTTGAAAGAAACTAAATTCTTGACATGGAAAATGCTTGAAGCGCAATCCGGCTTGAAGATTGCCGCCGACCTTGTTTCAAGGGGTGCAACAATTCCAAGAAAGACCCGTGAAGCGATTTCAAGGATTCAAGGCGATATTCCCAAAATCACCATTTCGCGTGAAAAGAACGAGGACGAATTGACCGAATACGACATAATGGTTGCAATGTCGAGCAACAACCCCGACTTGAAAGCCCTTGTCGAATTTTGGGCGGAAGATACCAAGTTCTGTTGGGATGGCGTCGCTGCGCGTGCCGAATGGATTGCGTTACGTCAAATCTCGCTTGGTAAGGTTAAGTTCACCAATTCAAACAATGCGGCGGTAGTTACCGAATACGATGTTGATTATCTGATTCCGAAAGAACAGAAAATCGGCGTTACGACTTCTTACACCACCGGAACAGCGGCAAAGCCATTCACAAAGGACATTCCCGCCGCCCTTAAACTGGGCAAGAAGTTGTTTGGTGCAACGTACAAGTTCGCATTTATGAATGTGGAGACTTTCGAGAAGTTCGCCGCACAGGAAGAAGTGTTGAAAAAGTGTTCGTCTTACATTCAAAATGTTTCCGGTACACAGGATGCGCCCGACCTTGCAACGGTCAATGGGTATCTTGCCAAAAAGAAAGAATTGTTCCGTGGCTTGCAGATTATCGTAATTGACCAAGACATTACGATTGAACTTGCCGACGGTTCGCGCGTTACTTCAAATCCGTTTGAAGATGATGTAATTCTTTTCTCTGAAAGCAAGGTACTTGGAAGCACCTATTGGAAAGCACCTATTGACGCAAAGAAAATGCCCGGAAGCGTTGCCGAAAAGGTAATGCACGGACACACCCTTGTCAAGAAGTATTCTAATGAATCGCCCGTTCAGGAAATAACCGAGGGAATCGCGAACCTTTTCCCAGCTTGGAATCTTGCTGGACGTTCCGTGCTGATGCAGACCAACGCAACAACTTGGAACAAGAACTAACATTTGACCAATGGGGCGTGAAATATCGCCCCGGCGGTCGTTTTTGCAAGAATTGACAATGACAAACAAAGAATACATAACCAAGTCGTTAAACGGCTTGAATATTTCGGAAGATGACATTGATGTTATCTTGTTGAAAGGTTCGGTCGATGCAGACGCGCCCGCAGATTCACGCGCTTGCGACATGGCGGTTTATCACCGAATGTCGGCAGTCGTTAAAAGCGTGATGCAAAACGTATCAGAAGGCGATTATTCTATTTCGTGGAATATGGAAGCCGTCAAGTTGTTTTATGCGGCGTTGTGCAATGAATTGGGCGTTGAAAACGTCCTTGTCAATCGTCCTAAAATTCGCAACCGTTCAAACCTTTGGTGATTATGGCAATCGTGATTCAATACCCACATTACCTTTTCATTGAGGTTGCCGCCGATTCGGTGCAAAACGCCGATGGCAGTTGGACGGAGTGCGAACCGTCGTACAAATTCATTTCGATGTGCCGTGAAGAATCGGACGGACGCGGAACGGAATTTCAAGTTGCCGGTGGTGAATACCACAAGGCAACGTCCGTTATACAATGTCCGAAAGGTTGCCCCAAAGTGGACAAAGGCACAAAGATTTTTGTTGCAAACGACCGTGAATGTGCCGATGTGCGAATTTCGGGAATATGCTTGAATTTTGACCAAGCACAACTTCATTCAAGGTTATGGGTATAAAGGCGAATTTCAGCAAAGAAGATTTAAGGGCGCGTTTCGATGCGTTCCTTGATGAAATCGAACGAAAGCAGATTGCCCGGTTACAACGACTTGGTGAAATGTGCCTGATTGAAGCGCGAACCAACAAGGGGTATATGATGCAGACGGGCGCGTTGCTTTCATCAACGGGTTATCAAGTCTTTGTTGATGGTGTCGCGATTCACACCCAATTCGATGCGGCAAGCGGAGCGGAAAGCAATGCCGCCGAAATCGGAATCAAGGCGGGACAAGCCATTGCCGACAAAATCGGCAAGGAAACAAAGGGCGTTTGCCTTGTTGTCGTTGCCGGGATGAATTATGCCGCATACGTTGAAGCGAGAGGACGAAACGTGCTATCAAGCGCGGAACACCTTGCAGAAAGAGAATTGCCCAAGATGTTGGAAAAATTGATTAACAATGTAAAACGAGCCGCCGAATGAAAACAGCATTTGACACTGATTCGATTTTGTTTGCTTTGCTTAACGGAAAAATATCAAACAAAGGCGGGGTATATGTCGGCGACGACCGCCCCGAAGATTCCGCTGATGAAGATGTGGTTGTGAACACGATTGATTTGCCCCAAGATTGCTTGCCGCAAATCGGAACGTCCAACATAAACATTTACACGGCGGACACGACAAAGAAAATCAAAGGAAAGATGCAAGTTTCGGCAAATCGTTCACGCTTGAAAGTCTTGGCGGATGAAGCCTTGACAATTATACGAAACGCGAATATCAAGGGGTTGAAAGTGATTCCCGGCAATATGTCGATAATGTACGAGCCGACGACGAAACAACACTTTGTAAACATTCGCATTGATTGGAACATACAAATAAATTGATTAAATCATGGCAACAAGAACTTCTTTAATTACAATCGGACTTGCCGAAATCCAAGTTGGCACGGCTTCAAAAGCCGGAACAATGCCAAGTTCCTTGTCCAAAATCGGCAAGACTTACAAGGACACTTGCAAAATTGCACAGGATGCGGCGGACGTTACTGAGCATTACGAAGAGGGTATGGCAGCCCCGGAAGTGCGCAAGAAATCGCGTAAAATTCCCCATCTGACATTCTCAATTATGGACGCGAATGTTCAAGACCTTGTGGATTATGTCGGCGGTGCTAACGTCGGCTCGCCAAGCGAACCCAAGTGGGGATATGACGGCAACGAGGTTGTCGCGAACCGTGCAATTTTCGTCAAGTCTGAACAAGGCTTGGATTTTGAGATTCCAAACGCCGACATTGAAGCGGTTATTAACGCGGATATGTCGGCAAAGGGAATTTTCCTTGTCGATTTCACTGTTACCCCAATGGCGGTGGATGCGGGAAAAGCCTTGCGTGGTGTACCCAAGAAAGGATAAAATCGGGGTACTTGGTTTAACCCGAAGCCCCCGGAAGAATGAATTTCGGGGGCTTCTTTAATATTAGGACAATGGAAATTGACAAAAGCAAACTTGAAAAGGAACGCGCGGAATTGAACACCCTTATCAACAAGGGCGTGTCGTTTGAAGTGAAAGACGTTGAGTTTGAAACCCACAAACGCTTGTTCGGCTTATTCCGTAAGCATACCCCCAAAGAGGTAACACGCAAGTTCACCATTGAGGAAATGACACTTGCAACCCTTGACCGCCTTTCGGCAGAATGGATTGAATTTGTCATTGATGAATCGGTGATGAAGTCGGCGGACGGAATGCAACGTGCCCGGACGTTATCGCACGAACACGCCTTGCGATGTGCAAAGGTTGTCGCGATTGCCGTATTAGGTGAAAAACGCTTGATTCCTTGCCCATACAAGGGCGGAACACGTTGGGTTGAGGACACGAAAGCCATTGAGGATTTGACGGCGTTATTCGCAAGGACAATCCGACCGTCAAAGTTATATCAACTTTATGTCCTTATCAACGCAATGTGCAACTTGGGGGATTTTTTGAACTCTATTCGATTGATGCAAACCGAAAGAACCACAATGCCGATTCGGATAGAGGAAAACAACGAGGGTTAAACAGTCCATACGGACGGCGTGGCGCAATTTGCGAGCATTTCGGGTGGACTTATGACTACTTGTTACACGGCATTGCATGGTCGATTGTTCAACGAATGATGATTGATGCACCAAGTTACGACATTTCAAACAGCAACGAGGTTGAAGAAATCGTTTTGACCGAGGACAACAACGAACAAATTATGAACTATGTAAATAGTATGATGTAAATGGCAGAAATTGACGGTGGCGCATTGTCTTTCAAGTCCGTTATGGACAATGCACAATTAGACACGGCGATTGAAGAAACCTTGCGACGTGTGCAAGGCTTTTCCGATGCGGTCGTGGGTTCGGGCGACACGATGGATTCGACAACAAAAGAAATGGTCGAATGTATCGAGATACAAAAGAAAGTCATTCAAGAGTTGGAAGCGACCATTTCCGACTTGAACGCCCGTATTGATTCAATCGAACCGGGCGATGCGCAAAATGTATTGATTGAGCAAGCAAACGCGGCACGACAAGAACTTGAAGCCGAAAAGCAAGGCTTGGTTGAATTGGTCGGACAATTAGACGCAATGCAACAATCAAATGCAGCCGCTGCAAGTTCTTTTGAACAAATCCGGGCAACACTGGGGCAAATCGGCGCGGCTTGTGAAACACACGAACAAGCCATTGCGAGCCTTGAAGCCAAATACGACCGATTGGGCAAGGAAATGGGCAAGGCTTATTCAGAGGGGCGCGATAAAGAATATATCGCCTTAAAGCAACAGCAACAAGCCTTGATGGGTGAAATCCGTGTCCGCAAAAACGTGCTTAAAGAGTTGCGCGAACAATCCAATGCCCTTGAAGAAGAAGCAAGCAAAATCGAGCAAGCGAACAAGGAAACACAAAAAGCCGCGTCCGCCCACGCAACCTTGCGCCAACAAATAAAGGCAGTCAAGGAAGAAATGGCGAATTTGCAAGCAAACGGCATTGATGAAAATTCGGCAGCTTACAAACGGTTGGTGAATGAGTTGGGACGACTGCAAGACATTCAAGGCGATATTGCCGCACAAGGCAAGATAATGTCTAATGATGAAAACCAATTCGCGGGTATGTTGTCCGGCTTGCAAGGCGT
>ULYM01037297.1_pt1 | contig 16518 bp, 16 predicted proteins | sample 1962141 | NCBI WGS metagenome assembly ULYM01 (sample SAMEA4835862, study PRJEB28245) | human gut metagenome | biome: gut microbiome; material: fecal sample | place: Denmark | collected 2008
CAAGATTACAGAAAAAAATATCACTTGGAACTGTATAGGATATGAACAGCTTATTTCACCTATTCAAGTCCTTACCTTCTATAATGCAATCGCTAATAATGGGAAGATGATACAGCCTCAACTATATAAGGATAGTGTAGTAGTTATTAATCCTCAAATAGCAAGTAGGGCTAGTATTGATAGTTTAAAGAAAGCTCTAGTATTTAATATTACTGACGGATTAGGTCAACATGCCAAGTCTGATAAGGTACTAGTTGCAGGTATGCAGGGAACTAGTTCATTATCTACTAATGAGGATAGTACTAAGGATATGTATGCGGTAGAGTTCTGTGGTTACTTCCCTACTGATAATCCTAAGTATAGTATCATAGTTTCCATTAATAAGGCTGGATTACCTGCAAGTGGTGAACTAATGGCAGGTGATGTATTTAAGAAGATAGTTGGATTACTATTTCCTTGTTGAATCATACTCATGCTGTTAATATAATATTCAACCTTTCTTAGTCATATATCTATATATAATACCCCTATGCCGGAAAGGTTGAATATTTATAAATGGCAAACGAGACATGCGTAAGAAGTTCATCAAATCAAGTCGCCCAACCTATAAGAAGCGAATCAAGAAAGCTCAACAAGGAATGAGATTTGTTAGTTATAATCCAGTAAGTAATCCTACAATAAATTACAAGGACATTACTAATCCTATTAATCCATTTAGTGAGTATAATTACAACACAACTTACGATAAACCAGAAGCATTAGTAGTTCCAGTAAGAGATGCTAATGAAACTGATGTAGTAGCTAATAATCCTACAGTAGAGCCAGTAATTAATAAGCCAGTAGCTAGTAAACCTGTTACCAATAAACCTGTTACTGCCAACTCAACTTGGAAGAGTCCATACACTAACAGAAAGCAATGGTCTACAGAACTTATTAATGCCTATAAGAAGGCAGGTATTACTAATGATAATGCAATTAGAATGTTATTAGCACAAGACGCATTAGAATCTAGTTGGGGTAAGTCTGCACAAGGTAAATACAACTTTGGCAATTTAACTACTGGTAGTTCATGGAAAGGTGATTATGTAACTGGTAATGATAAGAATGCTAAAGGTGAAGCTATTAAGCAGAAGTTTAGGTCTTATAATTCTATGGATGAGTATGCAGCAGATAAGGTACAATTCTTAAAGAGACTATATGACTTTGATGAGAATGATGATATTAATAAGTTTGTAGCTAAGCTTACTGGTTCTAATAAAGGTAAGAGAAGATATGCAGAAGCTACTAATTATGCTAAAGTACTTACTGGGGTATATAATGGTATTCCTAAAGGTGAGAATGGTATGATTATTAAATACCAAGAACCTGCACAACCTATTAAATATATGGGAGGTTATGATAAGAGAGGTAATATAGTATTGCCAGTTACTAATGAGAATGGTATGAATAATGTAACTTTACCAGAAGTAACAGTTACTCCTAGGAATATTAATCTAGCAGGTGCTGTAGATAGAGGAAGGAGAGAAGCTGCACCTTATGTTAGTACATTATTAACAGGTGCAATATTTGGACCATTATCAGTAGCAGGTGGATATGCAGGTAATGAAGCAGTTAATAAGATAACTAATGTAGCTAATAATGACAAATATAAAGACTGGGCTGATATGCTCTCTAAGACTACAGGAATGAATCCGGTAGTTGCAGATTTCTTTAGCATAGGTAATTTGGCAGGTGGATTTGGAATGCGTAACTTTGGACCTAAGTTAAAGCCAGTAAAAGATATGGCTGTTGGTGGTAATAAATGGGCTAGAGCTAGAGTAATTAGTAAGACTATAAACAAAGGAACTCCTTCAGTTGAACCATTGCCTAATAATGTAGGTTGGGGACCTAGACAATCCATACATGTAGTACATGACAAGAACAGTGCTGGATTCCCAAAGTTATACTTCCCAGAAAGGTGGGATGCTATTCATGAAGGTGCTCCTGAAGCTGGTATATGGTATCAAGGTAAGTTAGGCAATCCTAGAACAGCAGCTAATCACTCTATACCAGGTAAGGCAGGTAAGGCAGAGAAGGCAGCTGCGGCTAGAGAGAGATTTGCCAAGAGACCTTACAGAGTAGAAGGAGACTTAGAGTTGGAGAGACCAATAGTTACTGTAGGTGATGTGCCTAATAGAGCAGCATTAGAACGAGCAGCCGATAAGATGAGTGCTGACGGGGTTGTCTTTAATAATGTATATGATAATGGGTATTCCAATAATCAGGTAATCTTTAGTCTTAGAGATGACTTAAAGAATGGCAGAGTGTTTAAGAAGGGAACTAAGAATTTAGCTACTCCAACTAATAATTCTCTTTTAGTTGATATGTCTGGAGTTACTCCTAGACCTTTAAGTGAATTTAGTTCATTAAGTGATGCTGAATTAGCCAAACTATTACCAGATTATGCGCATCCTAATTGGCAGGGAAATGGATTCAAGTTGGTAAAAGAAAGACTATGGAATGGCGGCTTTGATAGGTTGGAGAAGTATGGTGATATATCTAGGTATTCTCCACAATAGAGAACTATCATTTTAAATAGCAATCCCAAAATCGAAACATCTGCCACACTAGGAGAACAGCCTGGTACCGGAGCATACAGAGAAACTTACTCTATCAATAAAGATGTATTAAGAGACTATACTCTTCAACAGTCATCTGATGTAAAGGCACATGAAATGGTACATTATATGTATAGACCAAGTAAGGAGCAAGAAGCTGAATTGGCATATAATGTTAGACAATACTTTAAAAGACCAGAAGGGCGTGATTACTTCCGTAAGAGTAGAGCTACTGAACAGACAGCTAGAGGAACTCAAATCAAGAACTATTATGGTCTAAATGAAGGTAATCAAGACATTACACCTGCAATGTGGGAGTATGCTAGAAGAAACTATGTTAAAGATACTGGTATAAATAATAATATGACAGAGTGGCTTAACAGCGTAGATGAAAGAGATATTTCAGCTTTCGTTAAGTGGCTTAGCAATAATGCACCTGTAATAGCCGCTCCATTAATAGGAGGAACAATGTATGGAAACAATGACAGCAAGTGAGATGTGGGATATTATGGAAGAATTAGGAATTGCAGTAGACAAATCTTTCATTGAGCCCTGTGATTTAACTCCACCCACTTTAGAGGAACTATGTAGAATGTTTGGAGTTAATAGCTTAGAGGAGCTTAGAAATATGCCTCACGGTCCAATGGCTTTCTAATACTATAAGATAGATTAATACCTAAAACCAAATAAATGAATTAATATGGTTAATGAATTAAACGTACCAAAGCTGGAATATAAAACAGGAGAACCTATGTGGGTTCATTGGGATAACAGAAGAGAATGTTTCAATGATGTAATTGGACGCACTCCAGCAGAAGATTTAATTACCACAATAGGCTACTTAGTATATATGGACACTAAATCAATAATACTAGGTAGAAGTATTGCTAATACTGAACCACGAACAGCAAGAGATGTGATACAAATACCAATGAGCTTAGTAGCTAGTTATGGAGAGATAGGCTAATGCCTATCCCTTCTTTGTAACCACTGGATTAGTAACTATAACAGTGTTAGGAGTTCCATTAGAAACTACACTGATAATACAACCACACTTGTTACAGTGAATAACAGGAACGTGTCCTAAACTTCCCGCAGCAATAGTTCCACAGGAGAATGATGTGTTCCCACATTTGGGACAACTAGGAGTACTAGCCATATCTATTGAGTATTTAAAGTTAAACAATACTGCAAATATAGTAATTAATAAGGATAAGAATGAGTTCATGAGAAGATTTAACAAGTATGGATTTGGTACAGCAGTTGGAGTTCCTACTGCGGCTACTATTAATAATTATGACAATGGAAAGTGAGGATAAAACAATACCAGAGTGGTGCACTATCAAATGTGAGAAGACAGTTGAAGAAATTGCACCCGGATTCAAATGTATTAAGAACGCTATAACAGGTGAAATATTAGCTTTTATACATGAGGAGTTAGATGATGATATGCTAGACGAGCAATCTAGTAACAATACTTAACATACCTCCATTAGTTTAATTGGCTAATAATCAATAACTTTACATATAGATATACAACTGATAATAATTAAATGAATTAATATGGATAATAAATGGACTAAAGTGCAGGAGCATCCCGTTTTAGAATGTGGAGTAATGACTAAAGAAGACGGGCAAGTAAAAGTTACAGCACTATTTAAAAGTAACAACAGTACTATAATGGTGTACAATAAAGAAGATAATTATGTCTTTATGAGAACAGAAGGAGGGATGAACTGGCATCCTATCCATTCTGTCCCAATGGAAATAATTCAACAATTATGCTGAATGTTCTTCTCGAAGTTGTTGCCTTCTAATATATCAACTTCATCAGCTTTGAGTTGCTCATAATCAGCATAGTATATAACGCCTATGTAATTTGATGCTTCTATAATATCTTTGTCATCACGTTCGTGGTCTTCTAGCCTTTGAGGAATATTGGTATCTTTACCACAATAAATTAATCTAGCAGTAGTTTCATCCTTATAGAAGTAAACATAAAGCATACCAAACTCCTCTACCGGTTTAAAAGTAGCAGGTAATGTAAATACAGAGAAGTTATACTCTTTAAGTGATTTACCAAATAATCGGAGTGGAATTGTTACTAATGGCATAATCTTATAAATTTAATGGTTAAACATATCACAAATATACAGATTATTATTAATATAGCAAGTAGATAATTAATCTTAACATGATGTATTAGTCTTGTATGATTAACATCAAATCTAAATATAATAATGAGTAAAATAGTAACACAAGACAAATTGAATGAATTGACTGGAATGTCAATAGATTATGGGAAGGGGGGGACTGCCCGACTTATAAGGAGAAACTTTTATATTATTAGTTCTGCGATTATATAATAAAATAAGCCCAACTTAGCTTTCGCTAGGCTGGGTTTTATTAATTATAAAGTATGAGTATTTAATGTGTGCAATTTTACCAAATACAATATTGATAATCTTAATAGATAGAATGACCTGTTTTATTATTCTTGTAAATCTTTCGTATTAGTGTGGTTATCTATCTAGGATAATCGTTATAAATTCTTACACGTAAATATTCTATAATAATAAAGAAGTTGTATATTTGTGCTTAGCATTTCAAGTTATGGTTTCCATTAACTTAATGCTATAATTGATAAATAAACCGACTAAATAATGTAATATGCGAAGGGAAGAAGTAGTGGCACAATGGCAGAGGGAATATGATAGCTTCTTACAAGACTGTATGAATAGGGATTGGGCTAAGATTGCAAGAGCTGATGAACCCAATAGGGATTGGGCTATAATGTTTGAAGTAGATAGGTCATTTATAAATAATGCGAAGAGTTTGCTCTTTACTATAGAGAATCGACTGTATGATGTGTTACAATTCTTATTAGATAAAGGTGCTGACCCCAATTCTAGTTTAAGGAGGTACAATAGCGATAGAAGGTGTTATGAAAGCACAACTCCATTGATAGAGGCTGTTAAAATAGGTAATTTAGAATCTGTTAAAATATTACTCGATAATGGTGCAGATATTAATTTCTGTGTGGAGAGAAACCTATCAGATAGAGACGTATATTTTAACAAGACAAGGATTAGAGTGAAAGAACCTTCTGATGATTTGTACATTAAACCAAGAGAGAAGAGAACAGATGATGAGAAGATGTATATTTGGAAATATAGTACGGGAGAGTTAGCCAATATGTCTCCTATACAAATTGCCTATAATTATCGTCATGACAACATTGTTGATTATTTGTTGTCTAGAGGGGCTACGATGAAAGTTAATATAAGACCTAGTGGAATCTTCCCGTTCCCCTTTACTACTTTAGGCGAAATGTTGAGACGCTGTAAATTGTATTTTATCAAAGAAGTTGGACTATGTGAAGAACGATATTATGCTTTACGTACCCAAGTTAGGGAGTTTGAGAGTACTAAAGAATTATTAAAGGGTTATGAAGTACGAAATGCTGTGCCATACCCCTTTAGGATTGTTTCAACAGCAGTACTTCTTCTAGATAATTCTCTTGAATTTAAATTCCAATACATGGCATTATACTCACTATTTATTTTAGAATATTGGAATGAAATAATAAACTCGAAGACCCATATTGCAGCTTATGCAAAGGTTGATGATATTGGATATTTGATATGTTGGCTTGTAAAGGAAACAGAATATTCGAAATCTACAAGGCAATCACTAGGTTTAAAATAAGAAGCTGTCTGGTCAATAATCTAGTTGTATTCTATTTGAAAGTTGAATGTTTCTTATATAGCCATAATCAATACTACCTTTTATTGCAGAATATATTTATATAATACCCCTATCTATGAAAGGTTGAATAGTTGCATTATAAGTATAATTCACTACCTTTGCAGCGTGGGTAAATCCTACAAAGGAGATTATTAATTTATTGGATAACTAATCTTGTTCTACATAGTTGATGTAAACCAATATGTAAACCGGAGTATAGTTAGTGTAGGAGAGATTTATAAAGCTTTTATTGTAATGTGTTGATTATTAGAGATATATTACAATCGTATTCGACCGGCGAAGTCACCGGCAAGAAGGACTTAAAATCCTTTGGCCATTGCGGCTGTGCGGGTTCAAGTCCCGCTTCGAGTACGAGTATTCCTGATTAAAAGCTCTGTAAATCTTTGATTTACGGAGCTTTTTGTTTATGTATCAGTTATGGTGTTATTTTGTCTTTGATACTGACTAAAACCGGATTTGAGTTTGATTTATGAGCTTTATGTAAACCGGGAGGTAAACCGGAAGTGTATATGAAAGCCACGGTTAATGTATTGTCTGACGGGCCTGAATATCTTCCGGTTTTAGCACTCAACTCGTATTATATTAAAGAGAGTATTTCTTGGATGCACCGGCGTAGATGCCTGTCTTTTCAAAATCACATAAGATACTACGGGTGTTTTTGGAAACTTTGGGGATGTATACATCCACTTTGATGCACGACTGACTCTGTGCAGGATCAGCAATGTGCAGTTCTGCACTACTTTGATAGATATCTTTGAGCATTAATGCGCATGCCTTATCTACTTTTACAGTAATATCTTTGTGAGTGAAAGTTCCTTCCCGGTAAAATACCATTTGCCAGATATTCAGCTTCTTGTTTCTTACGATCTGCATGGCATCCGTATTTGCCAGGATTTCAATCCCATTCTTTTTATTGTATGCATTCATCTGTCGGGCAGAAGTTATTCCCGGTGCTATGATGTATGCATAAGTAGCGTTACGAGGGTTAGTTCCATGATTGAATCCGAGTGTGAAAACCTCCCGTTGTTGCATTTCTTTCGATTCTGTATGGTTGATGTCATACCATGAGCCCGTTTGTTGCTGATTGCATAAGAATATCCTGCCGCCTTGAGGGAAGATATATCCGATTCCGTTATGTAATACCCAATCGGGAGAATCGTAGGAAAATTCTCCTTTCTTTATTGTCGTTTGCTGCTTGTTCTGCGATAATAATATGTTCTTGTCATCAAGCAAACACTGGTTGATTGTGGTGTATACAGGTGCGTATGAAGTAGAATTGATTCCTGATCCTAAACACACCACTTCATTGTCGAAAAAGAACCAGGCTTTTTTGGCTCCGGTATTCACACCGGCATAATTGTCCATGTAAGCATAGGCGGACACTCCGTAGATACTGTCGGACACCCCTCCGGCAAAAGTGGAAGTTCCTCGAGTCTGCCAGTCGCTCGCGGCCATTGGGATCGTGTCCAGTTGCGGAGCCGTTGTTCCGGGGATTCTGCGCCAGTTCCATGCAGGGAAGATATTGGTATATTCATTTCCTTGAGTTACGATATTGGTACATCCGTCCGACATGAAATAAGTTTTGAGGTTTTCTCCGTTGCCGTATTCACAACGCATGGTGCGGGTGGATACAGTACGGACGTCGAACGTATAGCCGGGGCGTACGTGCAGGGTATAGTCTCCTCGGAAATAATGTGTATGCAGAGGCTTTAGTTTGTAGTCGGCAGCCTGTTCATCTTTTAGACGTGCGATGATAGCTTTGTACTCTTCAATATGTTCCGGATCGAGAACCGCCATACGTTCGGCAAATAGGGCGGTGGCGCTTTTGTCGGTAATATCTTTCCGGCTTATGCCTCTGCCCAGTACATCGAAAAGCATATATTTTCCGCGTATGGCTTGATAATAAGTTTGGCGCATGAACTTGCTTAACAGCTGTATCTTCTCGGTGCTCAAGGCATATTTTGTTCCTTGGGTATACATAGCCACCTGAGTTGTTCCTTTCAGGATCTCATCGCCATATCCACCGATATAAAGTTGTACGCCATGTTGGAAATAAGAGTTGTCGTGCTGGAAACCTTCTTTTACAGTATATTCTATCGGACTGTAAGCATTTGCGAGAGCCGTTTCCAGGTCGGCCTCGTTTTTTTCCAGACATGACCGGTAAATCCAGTGAAGTGCGATGTCGGTTCTGTTAGCACCGGTCCATTTGGCGGGATCTCCTCCTTCTTTGCGGATACGTTGCAAGGTTTTAGTTTCCAATTCTGCCGGTATCTGTTTTTTCCCGACACGCATCTGTATAAGCAGTATACCGATTTTCTGCGGTTCGGCAATCTGGTTGTACCACCAGTTGTTGCAGTTCGGATTGCGTTCATACCAATATTCCAGCCCTTTCACTATCTTATTATAGATATCTTCGTTCTGATAGTAAGTATTCTGAGGGTTGGTGTAGGCAAATGCAAAATCATACAGTCGGTCTATGTGAGTGAGAGGTTCCCAGTTTGTACGGTCGCGGCGGCTGTAGTCCACGTCGGTGAAACAGCCTTTGGCGGTATCGTATTTGTGTAGAAACTCGTCAATAAGCGGATTCTGTGCAAAGTCTTTCCTTATTTTCTCCATTAAAGTTTCAAATTCATCATTGTCGGAGGGATATAGGTTGTTGATGTAGTTTTGGCTAGCCTTTGCCGTACTTGGTGTGAACAATCGGACAATTAAAAGCAAAAGGATGATAATGTGGTAATTGAATTTCATGTTATTATTGATTTAATACGTTGTAATAAATTATAGTGGGCAAAGATATGGAAATCTTGTAATATGGCCGGTCACAATTATTTTTTTCTTTATCGGTTTATTGGTATTTTTTGCCTCGTGCCTTATTTATTTCTAAAATGGGACAGAAGTACACTGCTCGGTTCAGATACAGTACCGTATCTTCCTTCTTCCTGATTTGTGTAATCGTCATTGTTTCTTATCTTGATTTCTTGCGATTATAAGTGTTCGCTACGGGTAGCAGGGCATGCATGGATTGTTTGTGGTGTAAGTTGTTACATAGCTTGAACACAATAAAGACTGAAGTTGCTTGTTTACGGGCAGGTTAAGTAAGACTTTATAAGAAGGGAAGCCGGTATAGTTGTGTTGAGGCACCGGTATTATTCTGTCAGGATACCGGTATTACTAATTCGCCACGGCTGTGACGAGTTCTTCTCACAGCTGTGGAGAGATCCTTCCACGGCCGTGGCGAATACTCTCCACGGCTGTGGCGAGTTAATTATAACGGCGGCTTTTGCGAACAATCATTACCTGATAACAGATGAATACCTACTGTATGACGGATGTTTAATGGGGGCCTAAGCCGAAAGGCGAGTATAGCTGAACGGAAAGGACATAGGGGAGAGTGAGTGGTAAAGCAGTAGGCTGATAATAAAACAAGCCGATTGTAACCCCCATTACAATCGGCACTCAATCCTGAATATATTAACCTAAAACCTATGAAATCTTTCTATTGCCAATCACACGCATTGCTGCCGTATAATATTCGCAAGGGACAGATAAGAGGAAACCGTTCCGCCCATTCTCTTTCATTGAAACCTCAATATATGCTGCTTTCAGCAGATTCTTTACGCTGGCTACTTCCCAAGGACTACCAGCAAAAACATTGACTTGAGAAATCTTTCTACTTGTAATCATAATCTTTATAGTGTGTTTTTATTTTTACTGTGGCAAAGATAAGAGACAAAAACGACTTAGACGTGTAATTTTGATTCAGATATAGTATACAAATGATTCATTGAACCAGAATTTGCATAAGTTGACCAATTTGTAGCATTGTGCATGAAAAGAAATCCTCCTTTAGGCTGTTGGGAAGCAGCTAAAGGAGGATTTTATCGATGAAATGGTCGTTTTTTATTTACTTCTGATCGTTCTCGCGGATTTCTACACGACGAATCTTACCGCTGATTGTTTTCGGAAGTTCTTCTACGAATTCGATTACACGCGGATATTTATAGGGCGCAGTCACTTTCTTTACGTGATTCTGCAATTCTTTGATTAATTCTTCTCCCGCGCGGTTCTTATATTCTTTAGACAATACAATCGTTGCTTTCACCACTTGTCCGCGAATCTCGTCGGGCACTCCGGTAATGGCACATTCTACAACTGCGGGATGTGTCATCAAGGCACTTTCCACCTCGAACGGGCCGATGCGGTAGCCGGAACTCTTGATAACGTCGTCGGCACGACCTACAAACCAGAGATAACCGTCTTCATCTTTCCAGGCAACGTCTCCGGTATAGTAAATACCATCGTGCCAAGCTTCATGGGTACGTTCCGCATCCCGGTAATACTCTTTGAAAAGACCGAGCGGCTTACCTTTGCTGGTACGGATTACGATTTGTCCCTGCTCTCCGGCTTCTACGGAACGGCCTTCATGGTCAATCAAGTCCACATCATATTGGGGATTGGGCAATCCCATGCTACCCGGTTTCGGTTGCATCCAAGGCATAGTGGCAATGGTAAGAGTAGTTTCGGTCTGACCGAAACCTTCCATGAGTTTGATGCCTGTCAACTTCTTGAATGTATCGAATACAGCGGGATTCAATGCTTCTCCGGCAATGGTGCAGTATTTGAGTGAAGACAGATCGAACTTCGTCAGGTCTTCGTGAATTAGGAAGCGGAAGATAGTGGGAGGTGCACAGAGGGAAGTTACATGATAATTCTGTATCTTTTCCAGAATGTCTCCCGGAGTGAACTTCTCGTGGTCATAGACAAAGATGTTTGCTCCGGCAATCCATTGTCCGTAGAGCTTTCCCCACACGGCCTTGCCCCAGCCTGTATCGGCGATAGTAAGGTGAAGGCTGTTTTCGTCCAGATTATGCCAGAAGCTGCCGGTAACGATATGGCCCAGTGGATAGGTAAAGTCATGTGCCACCATTTTAGGTTCGCCGGTGGTGCCGGAAGTGAAATACATTAATGAGATATCATCGTTGGTGTTTGCATGGCGGGGTCGTACAAACGGGGCGGCACTCTCAATCCCTGCGTGGAAGTCTTCGAATCCTTCCGGAATCTCGGGACCGACGCTGACCAGCTTTTCTACGGTAGGGCACTCGGGCAGGGCGTCCTTGATATGTTGCAGGATGATTCCTTCGCCGGCAGCTACGATCATCTTGATGTCAGCAGCGTTGCAACGGTAGATGATATCTTTTTTAGTCAGCAGATGAGTGGCCGGAATGACGGTTGCTCCCAGTTTGTGAAGGGCGATCGTGCTATACCAGAACTCGTAGCGGCGTTTCAGGATCAGCATAACCATGTCGCCACGGCCGATGCCCAGACTTTGGAAATAGGAAGCCGTCATGTCTGTGTAACGTTTCATGTCGGCAAATGAGAACTGACGGCTTTCACCTTTGTCATTTGTCCACAGTAAAGCGTTCTTGTCGGGCTGTTCGGCAGCCCAGGCATCTACTACGTCATAACCGAAGTTGAAGTTTTCCGGGACGTTTATTTTCAGGTTCTTGATGAAATCCTCTTGTGAGGTAAAGGAGGTCTGTGATAAAAATCTTTCTACCATGATGTTATTACATAATTACTGCCAGAAAACGTACCGTTTTGCCGTCGAGCGCTTTCATGCCATGTGGAAGTTTGGAGTTAAAATAAATGCTGTCGCCTTGGTTGAGGATGATTTCCTTGCCTTCGATGTTGATAAGCATACGTCCTTCGAGTACGAGGTTGAACTCCTGACCGTTATGCTTGTTGTAATGGATCGACTCGTCATCTCCTTTCGGTTCAACGGTGACGATGAACGGGTCGGCGGTACGGTTCATGAATCCGGCTGCCAGAGACTGGTATTTGTAGGCTTTCGTACGTTCGATGCTGGTCCCCTTGCCGGCGCGGGTTACAAAGTAGCTGCTCATTTTGGGTTCTTCGCCGAACATCAGGGCATCGAGGGCGACATTGTAGGTACGGGCTATTTTCTGCAACATACTGACAGAAATATCGTATTCTCCAGTTTCTGCGAGTCGGTACTCTTCAGCAGAAATGTCACTGTCGCGGGCGATATCCTCAGAAGTCAGTTCGAGTACGTCGCGTAGTCCGCGGAGGCGTTCTGCTATTTGTTTAATTTGGTCATTCATACAAGTGGTTGGTATTTTATGATTAATAATTTTGTGGCGTTATTTGGAGGCTTTCATCGCTTTGATAATGGCGGAAGTAAAGCCGTTGTGTTCCAGTTCGTTGATCCCTTTGATTGTGATTCCGCCCGGTGTAGTCACTTTGTCGATTTCTACGCTGGGGTGGGTGTCGTTGTTTTGAATCAATGCAGCAGCTCCTTTCAGGGATTGCGCTATCATTTGCATGGCGTCTTTGGGGCGGAGTCCCATTTCGATGCCGGCTTGCATAGCTGCCTGGATATATTTCAATACGTAGGCAATGCCGCAGGAAGCCAATGCGGTGGCTGCTGTTATTTTATCTTCGGGAATCAGCATGACTGTTCCCATTTCGCTGAATAGGCGGAGGATAAATTGGTCCTGTTCGTCATTCGTATTACGTGCGGCGACCAGTGTCATGCTTTCCAGTTCGCTGATGGCCGTGTTCGGAATCAGACGGAACATTGCCATTTCCGGTGCGATGACGTAATGAGCCAGTTCTTCAAAGCTGATACCGGCGGCTACCGAGATAAGTATCTGTTTGCTTTTTAGTTTCAACTCGCGCATGACCGGTTGCATCAGCCACGGTTTGACGGCTAGAATGACAATGTCTGCTCCTGTGGCGGCTTCTGCGTTATTGTTTGTGGTAGAGATACTCGGAAATTCCTTTTTCAGTCTCTCTAGTTTCCCGGCACTGGGATTGGATACGATGATGTCCGAATCTGCTATCAGACTTCCTTTTGCCAGGCCACGGGCGATTGAACCGCCCATATTTCCTGCACCGATAATGGCTATTTTCATATACGCTTGTTTTTAATGAGTTGTCACAGGCAAAGGTAACGGTTAATTACGAAAAAACAAAAAGCAGCCTGAATAAGAAATCGTTTTCTTGTAAAGGCTGCTTTTATTGTTGGCTGTTTATTAATCAGAATGAGCAATTAGAGTACTTTCTTGAACCGGGCAAGGAATTCGTCGGCTTCCTCCATGCTGAGACAGAGAGGGGGTAACAGGCGGAGTACATTCGTACCGCTTGCTCCGGTAAACACATGTTCGTCATAGATGAGGCGGCTGCGCAATTCTTTGATCGGTTCTTCAAATTCGAGTCCTATCATGAGTCCGCGTCCGCGTACTTCCTTAATTTGCGGGAATTTCTTCAGTTCTTCCAGCAAGTAGTTACCTACCTTGGCTGCATTCTCTACCAGATTTTCCTGTTCAATCACGTCCATAACGGCAAGGGCTGCCGAACATGCCAGGTGGTTTCCTCCAAAAGTCGTTCCTAATTGTCCGTATACCGGTTTAAACATCGGGCTAATCAATACGCCTGCCATTGGGAAGCCGTTACCGATTCCTTTGGCTACGGTGATGATGTCCGGCTTGATATCAGCATACTGGTGGGCGAAGAATTTACCGCTACGTCCGTATCCGCTCTGAATTTCGTCCAGAATCAGGATAGTGCCGGTTTCTGTGCAAGCTTTGCGGAGTTCCTGCATAAATTCGGTAGTCGGTATCTTGATCCCTCCTACACCTTGTATTCCTTCAATGATAACGGCACATATATCTCCCCGAGACAGTTCCTGCTTCATGGCTTCGACGTCGTTCAGAGGAAGATAAACAACATGACCGTTGTTGTTAATAGGTGCAATGATAGACGGATTGTTGGTCGCTTCTACTGCCAGTGAAGTACGTCCGTGGAAGGCTTTGCTAAAAGATACCACTTTGGTACGTCCGTTGTGGAAAGAAGCCAGTTTCAGAGCGTTCTCATTCGCCTCGGCTCCGCTGTTTATCAGGAACAGGCTGTAATCCTCGTAACCGGAAATCTTTCCCAGTCGTTCGGCCACCTGTTGCTGGAGTTTGTTGATTACTGAGTTCGAATAGAAACCGAGGTTAGCTACCTGATTGCTAATCATCTCCACATAGTGAGGATGTGCGTGTCCGATAGAGATTACGGCATGACCTCCGTAAAGGTCTAAGTATTCGGTTCCGTTTTCATCCCAGACTTTACAGCCTTTCCCTTTGACTATGTTGATGTTGTATAATGGGTATACGTCGAATAATTTCATAATTCTTTTGTTTTTAAAAAGCTGAAGGCTTCAAACGTAGTCCTACGGTTTCTTCCAGGTTAAACATCAGGTTCATGTTATGAACCGCTTGTCCACTGGCACCTTTCAGCAAGTTGTCGATACAGGAGATAATCAATAGCTTGTCGCCATGTTTCTCAAGATGTATCAGGCATTTGTTGGTGTTGACTACCTGTTTGAGGTCTATATTCTTATCTACAATATGTACAAATGAGTCTTTGGCGTAATATTCTTCGTACATACGGACGATTTCTTCGAGGGCTACTTTGGTCTTTACCACAAGGGTAGCGAAAATGCCGCGAGGGAAATCGCCACGATACGGGATAAAGTCAATGTCGGAGTCAAAGCTGTTCTGTAATTGTTGCAGTGACTGCTTGATTTCCGGAACGTGTTGATGCTCGAATGCCTTGTACACACTGATGTTATTGTTTCTCCAACTGAAATGACTGGTAGCTCCCGGTTTCACGCCGGCACCCGTACTTCCGGTAATGGCGTTTACCGAAATATCGTCTGTCAACATCAGGTTTTTGGCTAGCGGGAGCAGGCCGAGTTGGATACAGGTGGCGAAACAACCGGGATTGGCCACGTGCTTTGCCGTACAGGTAGCTCGTCGGTTCAGTTCCGGCAGACCGTAGATAAAGTCATGGTCGTCACTCTTGATACGGTAGTCCATGGAAAGGTCAATGATTTTCAGGTCTTCCGGTATGTTATGGCTTTCCATGAATTTCTTCGTGTCACCGTGAGCTGTGCAGAAGAAAAGAACATCAATTTCGTCCAGAGGTAACTGGTCGGTGAATCTTAGATCTGTTTCTCCATACAAGCCTTCGTGTACGTCAGTAATTCTGTTTCCGGCATTACTGCTGCTGTTGATAAATACGATTTCAGTTTCCGGATGGTTGAGTAACAGGCGGATTAGTTCGCCTGCCGTATATCCTGCGCCACCAATGATTCCTGCTTTAATCATATCTCTTCGTCTTTATGGTTGTTATAGTAAACACGTAACGGAGTGGAAGTTACCTTGATAAAGCCTTTTGCATCCTCGGCAGTCCAACCTTTTTGCATTTCACCATATTCTCCGAATTTCGTTTTCACGAGGTCGTCTTCCGATTCTACACCTACGGTAGAGAAAGAAAGCGGGCGGAGTTCGAGAATCGCTGTACCGTTTACGTTGCGCTGGCTTTCCTGCAACATCGCTTCGATATCACGCATAACCGGTTCCAGATATTGGCTTTCGTGGAGGAACATACCGTACCAGTTGGCTACCTGGTCTTTCCAGTACTGCTGCCATTTGCTCAATGTGTATTTCTCAAGGAAACGGTGAGCACCGATAATCAGCATCGGGGCGGCGGCTTCGAAACCTACGCGGCCTTTGATACCGATAATTGTGTCGCCCACATGCATGTCACGGCCGATACCGTAAGCGGCGCCGATCTCTTCTACCTTCTGGATCGCTTTGATCGGGTCATCGAATTTCTCATCGTTGACAGCTTTCAGTTCTCCTTTTTCGAAAGTCAGGCGGAGTTGTTCGCTGCCTTCCTTTTCTACGTGTTTCAGGTAAGCTGTTTCGGGCAGCCCTTGTGCGGAGTCGAGGATTTCACCACCACAAATAGAGGTACCCCACAGACCTACGTTATATGAATATTTCAGTTTGGTGAAGTCCGCGTTGAAACCATGTTTGTTCAAGTAGTCAATTTCTTCCTGACGACTCAATGCCATATCACGGGTCAGTGTGATGATTTCTACGTTCGGCGCCAGTACGAGGAAAGTCATGTCGAAACGAATCTGGTCATTACCTGCTCCGGTAGAACCGTGGGCAATGGCATCCGCACCGATTTCGTTGGCATAACGTGCGATAGCCAATGCCTGGAAGATACGTTCGGAGCTGACCGAAATAGGATAAGTACCGTTACGCAGCACATTTCCGAAAACCATGTATTTCAG
>ULYM01050960.1_pt1 | contig 16270 bp, 10 predicted proteins | sample 1962141 | NCBI WGS metagenome assembly ULYM01 (sample SAMEA4835862, study PRJEB28245) | human gut metagenome | biome: gut microbiome; material: fecal sample | place: Denmark | collected 2008
AAGGGAATGGTTGATGTCGGCGGCGTGGCAGGTCAGACGAATTCGAGTGCCACCCTGACCGCTTGCTATGCCACAGGCAACGTGATCATAGAAATGGACCCCAAAAAGAATATCGCTGGCGGCAGTCTGGTGGGAATGAACGCAGGAAGCAGCCTCCTTGCCTGCTATGCCACGGGCAACGTAACCAGTACGGGTAGTAGCACTGGCTATATGCATATCGGCGGCTTTTTGGGAAATAACTACACCACCGTGACCGCCGGCTATTGGAAGAACAATCATGAACAAGGTATCGGCTACAATAGGGAAAGCACCGAAGCCACGAAGGTGGACGGCTCTGTCGTTACCTGGCAGAATGCCGTTGATGCCATGAACCACGCCTTGCAGAACGCAGGCTCAAAGTGGCGTTACGAACTTAAAGGAGCATTGCCCACCTTGAGGAAGCAGTAAACCGTCGATAAAAGCCATTTCAAACGCCACAGACAAACTTAAACAGCAACTTAAAATGATAACCGACGAACTGACGGACGATTTAGCAAGAGCCTCAAATCTTATAAAATAGCTGTAAAGTTTTTCGGCCATAACAAAACAAACCGAAAAAGATAGTCATATTTTCGTTTATATCCGAAAGTATGACTATCTTTGCACAAAACATAGGTTATGGACGAAAAGATAAAGATACTCCGGAAATATAACTTTTGGGATTCCGCAACATTCGATTTCGGATTCCCAAGACCGGAATACACGAATAAAGTCAGAGACTACATCGGTAACCGGCTGGTAAAAGTCCTGATCGGCCAACGCCGGACGGGGAAAAGCTACATCATGAGGCAGATCGCCAAAGAAATGATAGGCAGCGGTATCAATCCCCAAAATATCATATTCATAAACAGAGAATTGACAGATTTCGAGTTCCTGAAAACCCATAAGGATCTGGAGGAGCTTATCGAACTGTACCGGAACGAACTCAAACCGTCAGGAAAGATATACATATTCATCGATGAAATACAGCTCATAGATGAATGGGAGAAGCCGATAAACTCTTATTCGCAGGATTACACGACAGAATACGAAGTGTTCATCAGCGGTTCCAATTCCAAAATGCTGTCCGGCGAATTGGCGACGCTGTTATCCGGAAGATATGTAGAGTTTAAGATATATCCTTTCAGCTATACGGAATACACGGGAATAGGGAAAAGGCCGCAGGGAAAGGAAAGTTTCCTCAGTTACATGAATACAGGCGGACTGCCTGAACTGTTTTCCCTGCCGGACAAACAGGAGATCAGACAAAACTACATGGCATCGATAAAGGATTCTATCTTGCTGAAAGATATTATCCAAAGGCACAAAATCCGTGATCCGAAATTGCTTGACGACCTATTTTCATTTCTGGTAAACAACGCATCCAACCTTATATCGACAAGCAGCATCGTAAACTATTTCAAAGGGAAAAACCGCAAAACAAGCTATGATGCCGTTTCATCATATATAGGATACATCGAGGAATCATTTCTGATACACCGGTGCGACAGATACGACATAAAAGGGAAAGAAGTATTGGCCGGAACATCGAAATTTTATATAAACGATCTTGCTTACAAGAATTTCCTATATGCAGGATTTACATACGGGATCGGCTATAAGCTGGAAAACCTGATATATCTGGAACTCAAACGGGCAGGATACGATATTTATACCGGCAGCTCGAAAGACAAGGAAGTTGATTTCGTAGCCAAGAAGAATGACCGGACAATATATATACAAAGCACCTACTCGTTGGCTGACGAACAGACGGCCAAACGGGAATACGCTCCTTTGGAAACAATTCGGGACAATTACGAGAAAATCGTTGTTTCCCTCGATGATCTTTCCCTGCCGTCAAACAACGGTATCCGCCATATACAGGCGTGGAAACTGCACTCTATATTATAATATAACCGGATAAAAGTAATGGATATGAACGGCCAACGACAAATCAACATAGAATCCGAAATCTCAAGCCATAGTCTCCTTCTTCTACATTGGAAAGAATACTGGCTACATCTGCATTAAGAGATATCTTATTTGAACAAAGCTCTGTTTAACACCGTTTTTTCATAAGTCCATCTATCCAATCTCAATCAAAGTAAGCGGAATTCTTTCGGTGTATAACCCACGGCTTTCTTGAATATCCTTGAAAAATGCTGAGGATACTGAAATCCCAAACGATAGGCAATTTCACTGATGCTCCGGTTTGATCCTAAAACTTCTTCTTTCGCTACATTGAGCAGTTTGTTTTGAATATACTCTTGAGCGGTTCGCCCGGTCTCTTTCTTGACCAAATCTCCGAAATAGTTAGGCGACAAATGAACACCATCCGCAAAATACTTGACTGTAGGCAAGCCCAATTCCTGAGGTTTACCGTTTTGGAAATACTCATCCAGCAGGTCTTCGAATTTACCCAAGATATCTTGGTTGACATTTGTGCGTGTTACAAACTGACGTTCATAAAAACGGGTACAATAATCCAACAGCAACTCGATATTCCGACAAATCAAACGGCGGCTATGCCGGTCTTCCGGATGCGAAAGTTCAACCTGAATCTTATCCAGACAATCCTGGAAAATTCCTTTTTCCTCGTCCGACAAATGAAGCGCTTCATTCGAAGCATACGAAAAGAAAGAATAATGCTTGATATCCTTGCCCAAAGATGTTCCACGGATCAAATCCGGATGAAACAACAAGCCTTTTGATTTCGGAGGAACAAAGTCTGTCACTTTCACTTCTACTACTTGCCCCGGAGCAAAACTAGTCACGGTTCCTTCCTGATAATCATACATCTGTTTCCCATAACGCAAGTCGCCACATTTTGTCTGTTTCAGATAAAGCGCATAGACTCCATAGTTTAATGTAAAATGAGTCGGGAAACGGGATGCTTTTGACAAATCAACCACTGCCACCAATGGATGAAGAGTTTCCAGTCCATACAATTGATTATACTGTTCGATCGTGTCGAGTTTGATAACGTCTGGCATAAGCTTATCATTATATTTCTACAAATATAAGCATTTTCATGTGACGCTTTTAAGTTTTTTCATACATTTGTATGCGTTAACAAACTACGATATGCCCCAGTTCTTCCATCCCGATCAACCAGATGACATGCTTCTTTCGCGTTTACAGAACGGCGATGAAAAAGCTTTTACGGCTATCTATGAGCGATACAATAAAATGCTTTATGTATTGGCTTATAAATACCTGAAGGATACGTTTCTGGCAGAAGACATTGTCCAACAGGTATTTCTCAAGTTGTGGGAATCTCGTTCTTTATTTGTGGGCTCCGTGCATCTTCGGAATTATCTGTATACCATGACCAAAAATCTGGTATTAAATGAAATACGGGATAACTTTTCTGATATGGAAAAGAATTATGCAGTCATCCAAAATGCACCGGAGTTTGAAGATAAACTGCAAAGTGCCTTGGAGGAAAAAGACTTGTTCCAACATTTTTATAAGATATTGGCGGAATTGCCCGAGCAGAAACGCAAAGTATGCCTCCTGAAGATTCGGGATAATCTGTCGAATCAGGAAGTGGCCGACAAGCTACACATCTCGGTGCCGACCGTTAAATCGCATTATTCGCAAGCCATCAAATTGCTACGGGATAAAATGGGACGTTTGCTCGGCATTCTTCTGTTGGTTTGTAAATGGATGAGCTCATAAGGTATAACAAAGAAGGATAAACTTAAAAACTCTAAACAAACGGATTTGCCCTCATTCCAAATCACGAATTGTGTGTCTATTAATAAAAGAAGATAATTACAATGAAAACACCGGATATATCAACCATCGAGAAAGTGCTCGATAACGAAGCCACGGCTGAAGAGGCGAAATGGGTCGTTGGCTGGTTCAAGACAGAAGAAGGTATGAAATGGCTTTCCGAACGGATGGATAAAGACGAACGGCAAATCCATTTAGGGGAAGAACAGGAATGGGTTGATCATGAAATTCCTTCGGCCGTCATGTATCAGCGCATTAACCAGCAACTGCGCCGGCAAACCATACGCCGTTGGATATTCCGCGCTGCGGCCATATTAATACCTATTACCTTATTTATAGGCTTGTTCGTCAATGTCAATAACCAGATTGATTTATTGGCTTCGCACGAAATGGAAGAGATTGTCGTACCGAGAGGTGAAAAGATGCGGGTTATCTTCCAAGACGGCAGTAGTGTTTACCTGAATGCGAACAGCCGGATCCGTTTTCCCAAGAAATTCACCTATAAGGATCGGGAAGTAGAATTGGACGGAGAAGGCTTATTTGAAGTAGCATCCAATAAGAACCGTCCTTTTACGGTTGTTCTTGACCGGATGAAAGTGAAAGTTCTGGGTACTGAATTTAATGTGAAGGCTTATACGGAAGATCAGGATATTTCGGTCGCTCTTAATCACGGACGGGTGGAGTTATCGTCGGGAGATTTCCAGACCTTCGAACTGAGTCCCGGAGAAAAAGCGATCTATGACCGTACTTCCCGCTTGTGTAAGATTGTACGTCCGCAAAACATTGCGGAGAGTTCGGCCTGGACAACCGACCAGATCATCTTCGAACAGACACCGATGAAAGATGCTATCCAGACTTTGTCCCGAATTTATGATGTGACATTCAGTATAGAAGACAAGAAAGCATTGAACTATACCTACACGATCAAAACCCGTCAGACAAATATCCTGACTACTTTGCGGGAACTGGAAAAGATTTCTCCTGTTCGATTCCTGTCACAAGGTGATACAATCTGCGTAAACGTAAAAGAGGCTGTGTCGAAATCGATTTAAACACAGAGACACTGAGTTACAGAGTTCTTTATTTTATTCATATTCAATAAATATTCTCAGTGTCTTTGTGTCTCCGTGTTTCATTTTTTGTGTTTTGACACACATTCCTTATAGCCTTGAACAAACGTATTAGTAAACACCAACCTCATCGATAAACAGGTAGGTCTTGTGTCCGGCTCCCGGATGCCATGATGGCAAGACCGGCGTACATTTCCCAACAATGCGGACAAAACGGGCTTTTGTTTTATCGAAACCGAGTTCATCCAATCTCGTTACATGATTCTTGCTTCCTTTTTCCAATTCAGGAATAGACTTCGAAGCTATTTTCCGATACGTTTTTCCATCAGAAGAAACATGGACTTCCAAACCAATCAGACCGAAGATGTAATCACCCGGCACCAGACAGGAGCTGACCGATACTGAAGAAATCTCTTTCTCGTCTTCCAAATCAACGGTTACATCCAGATCTTTTCCATAAATACCGATATAACGGCCCGAACGATAATTTCCGTCTCCCTTCAGTCCGTCCACCAAAAGCGAAGATCCTTTATAACCATAAGCATCGTCCGGCTTCGAATTCAAATGAACCGGGCGCATGGTGGCTAAGTTGTATTCCAACGATTCTTCCACCACTTGACTTTCCCGACCGTTGCGGATAGCCTTGGCTTTCACGGTTGGCGTCTGACTATCTATCGTAAACGGTTCCTGATAACGCGAAGATGTTTCCGTCGGTTCTGTTCCATCCGTTGTATAATAAACCGGAGCATTATCAAAAGTCGAGAGCGTTACAAGCACTTTACCGGCATCGCCTGCCGGATTGATATCCATCGTCACCTCTTCGATGTCTTCTTTTTAATGATACCCATTCAACGTATACAGATCCAACTGATGACGAAGCCGCTTCAAGAATCCATCCAAGTCTTTTTCCGGACGGCTCCATTGCAACTCGCTCAAGGCTGCAATACGAGGCATCATCTGCCATTCCATCTTCGTACTGTCTTTCGTCCATTCCGTCCAGATACAACCTTGCACGCCGATGATACGGTCTTTCTCTTCAGCAATAAGGGACTCGTTGACCGGTTCAAAGTTATAAACCCGTGCCACACTAGTTACTCCTGTCAGACGGTTATAGCCCGGATTGCTGAAATACAAATGACTGATCGGACAAACGATTGTCTGAAAACCGGATTGTGCCGAGCGAATGCTGGCCTTCACACCAGTCCATGCCATCACAGTCGTACTTCTGGCCGGATCTCCATCCAGAATTTCATCCCAAGCCAGCATCTTCCGTCCCCGTTTGATGATCTCTTTTTCTACTTCGCCCATGAAATAAGCCTGAAGCTGATTCTCTTTCGAATGCTCCGGCGTATCCTTCAATCCCAATTCCTTAATCTTTGCCTGGCATTTCGGGCATTTCTTCCATTCCACCTTCGGACACTCATCTCCTCCGATATGAATATAAGGAGATGGGAAGATATCCATAATTTCATTGATCACATCTTTGGCAAACTGCAAAGTCGCCTCATTACCGCCACACAAGACTTCATCAAAGACACCAAACTTCGTAGCCGTTTCATACGGACCTCCCGTGCAACCCAACTCCGGATAAGAAGCCAAAGCCGCCAACATGTGTCCCGGCATATCGATCTCCGGTATCACCGTAATAAAACGATCGGCAGCATATTGTACAATCTCCCGAGCTTCTTCCTGCGTATAATATCCACTCACCGGAACACCGTCGTATTTGTCGGAACCCGGAGCCGTGATCGTTTCCTTCCGATGCGAACCAATCTCCGTCAGTTTCGGGTATTTCTTGATCTCAATACGCCAGCCCTGGTCTTCCGTCAGGTGCCAATGAAAGTAATTGATATGGTGCATAGCCAGCATATCAATGATTTCCTTCAGATAATCTACCGAGAAAAAGTGGCGTCCTACATCCACCATAAATCCTCGGTAGTCAAAACGCGGATAATCCTTAACCGTTCCAGCCGGAACAGCTCCCAAGGTCTTTCCTTCTGTGATCGGGAGCGCCTTGTAAATCGTCTGGATACCGTAAAAAACACCGGCTTCGGTCGTACCTTTCACCGTTATGCTATCTGCCGAAACCTGTAATTCATACCCATCTTTTGCCGAAGAAACAGCAGGATCTACTTGCAAGGAAATACTGTTTTCCGCCTGCTTCGTTGCCACACGCACCGTTGTTCCCGTCACTTCCCGTATATAAGAAGCCAGAAAATGAGCTGTCTTCTCCAGTTTCTCATTCCCTTCCGGATAACAGATCACAGTCGAAGAATTAATCACAAACGGAGCCGCGTCTTTCACCTCCGTTATTTCCTGTGGCAACGGTATTACCTGCCAACTACCTACCTGAACTTCTTTGGGGGAACAGGCCGTCAGACCTCCTACTAATAAGACGGTCACAAACCATCTTGCCCATAACGTTTTTTTCATTCGTATATTATTTTATGTATGTTTCACCGACCACCGACTTAACCATCTGTCTAGTCTATTAGACAAAAGTAATCAGATTCCTCCGAGAATCCAATTACCGACATACAAAACTCACGGACGCCCCATCGACATACAATTAAAGGCCCAAACTTGACTTTTACGAAAAAATAATCCAAAAGCTACTATCTTTTAATTTTTTGACAACTGTCGAAAAGCTTTACTATATTTGTCAAAAAGCTTTAGCACATATATGATAAAGCTTTAGCACATCTGTCAAAAATATAAAAGAATACGAAGAAACAAGAGCTATCTTACGAAGTCAACCACCCATTTTCATAACGACAGAAGAAAAAAACGAGTTTTTTCAAAAAAAATCTCAATCCGACTCATCCTTTTTCTGAAGTTGTGTGTCTATTAAGAAAAAAAGAGATAATTTTAAATGTTTAACCTGCTAAAAACACAATCGTATGAGCGGATAAATAAAATGATACCATAAAAAGAAATAGCCGAAAAGCTCCTACCCTTTCCGGCTACAATTAAAGATTTCAAAAACATAGTTTTCAACACATCATTAATCTGTACAAAGATATGGAAGAAAAACACAAGACTTCCTCAAATGGAAGTTATTTATTATTAACGAATAAAATACCTAGTTCCATGAAACTAACAGCATTATCGTTAATGCTTTCGCTTTCAGCATTTGCAGCCAACGCAGATGCCCAGCAAGTTTCCGTAACTGTCAGCAACGCGAAAGTCAAAACTGTATTAAACAGCATTTCAGATCAAACCGGACTTAGCCTGGCTTACAGCGCACAAGTAGTTGACCTGAATCGCAAAGTCTCCCTCAACTTCGTCAATACTGAAGTAAGCGAGGTATTAAATGCCATGTTCGGCAACACAGCCATCGGCTATGAAATCAAAGACGGGAAAATCTATCTGTTCAAAGCAGCCGAAAGAACAACTGCATTGGCCAATCAACAGAAGAAAATCATCACCGGTACTGTAGTTGATCCCAATGGAGAAGCCGTAATCGGAGCGAATGTCCTTGTCAAAGGAACCACCAACGGAACCATCACAGACATAGACGGTAAATTCTCTTTGGAAGTACCGGAGGGAGCGATGCTCTTGGTCTCTTATATTGGATATGGCGATTATGAAACTAAAGTGGGCAATCAGTCCAACCTATCTATCACTTTGAAAGAAGACTCTCAGGCTTTGGATGAATTAGTGGTTGTTGGATATGGAGTCGCAAAGAAAAAAGATTTAACGGGTTCTGTAGGACTTGTAAAAGGAGATGACTTGGCATCTAGAAAAACGACTCAACTATCAAATGCACTACAAGGTGCCGTATCAGGAGTAATGGTATCTAGAGATAATGGAACTTCTCCGGGTGAGACGGCCAGTAGCATCAGAGTACGCGGAGTTACCACCATTGGAGATAGCAATCCGCTCGTAATCATTGACGGTGTTCCAGGAAGTATAAATGATGTCAACTCAAATGATGTGGAAAGTTTGACTGTTTTAAAAGATGCCGCGTCATCTTCTATCTATGGCTCAAGAGCAGCCTCCGGTGTCATCTTAATTACAACCAAACGGGCAAAAGGCAACGATTTATCATTGAATTATCAATTTGAATATGGTATGGAAATTTTACCCAAACTTCCAACAAATATGGGACCAGTACGTTTTATGGAAGTTTCCAATGAATTGAGATATAATGATAATCCAGATGGTGGAAAGAATCAGACCTATGCGCAAGATCTGATCGATAATTACATGGCTTACCACCGAGAAAACCCCGATAAATATCCAATTACTGATTGGGTTGATGAATTATTCAAGTCTTCAGCTCCTCGTCAAACCCACTTATTAAGTCTAACCGGTGGAACCGATAAATTAAAGACAAATGCATCTTTTAGTTATGATCATACGGATGCTTTATGGGATATACAATATTATGAGCGTTTTATGTTACGAGTTAACAATGACTTCAAAATCAACAAATATATAAGTGCAAAACTTGACTTTAACTTTAAACGATCTAAAAATCATCAACCACAACTTGATTATGAAGCTGTTGATCAAAATTTACTATTTATGCATGCTCTACAAATGCCATCGATTTATGCGGCTCGTTGGAGTGATGGCAGATACGCAGAAGGTAGAGATGGAGGAAATCCTGTTTCTTTTTTGCATGAAGCTGGAACAAAAGATACCTGGTCAAATCAAGTAGGGGGAAAAGCTTCTTTAGATATTACACCATTTGATGGGTTAGTTTTAACTGGTGTAATTGCCCCAACCTACAATTTCAATAAAATCAAAAGTTTTCATAAGGCGGTCCCTTATACTTTACTAGAAGATCCCAACACCATTGTCGGTTACCGAGGTTCTAATAAAACAACGAAACTGACAGAGAATAGAAATGATGATTATAATTTCACCATCCAATTTCTAGCCAATTATAACAAACAATTTGGAAAGCATGGAATAAATGCCTTAATTGGATATGAAACATATTATGCGTTCTTTGAAAATTTAATGGCCTCTAGGGATCAATATGAGTTAAATAATTATCCATATCTAGATATTGGTCCACTCAGCATGAGAGATAATTCAGGAAGTGCCAGTGAGGTAGCTTATCGTTCTTATTTCGGACGAATTATGTATAATTATAACAATCGTTATTTACTTCAGGCAAACATTCGTAGAGATGGTTCCTCTCGATTTCACAAAAACTACCGTTGGGGAAACTTTCCCTCGTTCTCGGCAGGTTGGGTAATAAGTGAAGAACAATTCATGCAAGATTTGCAGCTAAACTGGTTATCGAATTTAAAACTTAGAGCCTCATGGGGAACATTGGGTAATGAACGTATATTAGATGTTAATGGGAATCCTAATTATTATGCATGGTTGGCATCCATGAATTTTGGGAATAGCCTTTTTTTCCAAAACGGGAAGCCTGTTTCATTTCTTTCTGCCGCTCAGATTAATTATGCTTTACAAGATATCTCTTGGGAAACAACACAGACATTTGATGTCGGTATAGACGCATTATTCCTCAAGGACAGATTGAGATTTACTTTTGATTATTACAAGAAAAAGACAAAAGATATGCTGTTAGCTACAGAAATTCCTAGTTTTGTTGGTTTCGGGAATCCGCAAAAAAATACAGGAACCATGAATACTACGGGTTATGATATTGATTTATCTTGGAATGATCAGCATGGCGATTGGAGTTATGGTATATCAGTAAATCTATCTGATTTTGTTTCCAAAATGGAAAACTTAGGCGGTACGGAGTTCTTAGGAGACAAAGTAAAAATAGAAGGTAGCGAATTTAACGAATGGTACGGCTACATGAGTGATGGTTTGTACTTAACAGAAGAAGATTTAAAAGAGCCCAAATTAAATGACAATATCAAATTAGGAGATGTCAAGTATAAAGATATTTCTGGTCCGGATGGTGTACCTGATGGAAAAATATCCCCTGAATATGACCGTGTTCTATTAGGAGGTTCTTTACCTCGTTTTATGTTCGGTGGTACAGCGAATGTTTCTTACAAAGGGATTGATTTTTCTATGGCATTCCAAGGTATAGGAAAACAAAATGTCAGATATACTGAAAAAATGGTTCGTCCTTTAATTGGAGAATGGGCTGCTGCCCCCAGCCTGATTGAAGGAAAATATTGGAGTACTTACAATACAGACATGCAAAATAAGAATGCTATTTATCCAAGAATCACCAATGTCAACGCTGGAGTCAATTATGCTATGTCTGACTTTTGGATGTTTAATGGGCGATATGTAAGATTAAAAAATATAACTTTAGGATATACACTTCCAGAGGAACTAACAAAAATTGCATTTATAGATCGAATGAGAGTTTATATCTCGGCTAATGATCTATTCCAGTTAAGTAAATATCCAAAAGGTTGGGATCCTGAAATGTCAGGAACAGGTTATCCTGTAACAAAATCAATATTATTTGGTTTATCTTTAAAATTTTAGTATATGAAAACAATAAAAATATTTATCGGTTTGTGTATAATTTACCTAACCAGTTCTTGTGTGGATTTAAATTTAAACCCATTATCTATGGGGACAAATGCCAGTTGGTATTCGAATGAACAAGAAATAACAATGGCTTTAAATGATCTATACAAAGCTGATTTTTGGCCTCGGATTTCGGAAGACTGGACAGACAATGAAGCGTATAGAAATACAAATTCTACATTTGTTGCAGGAACAATAACTGGTCAAGACGGAACTGTTACTGGTACTTGGAGTAATATGTATAAAGCAATCGCAAGAGCAAATTCAATCTTAGCTGCCATAGAAAAAATTCCTAATGATATTTTGAATGAGGAAAAGAAAGATGTCTTAAAAGGAGAAGCTTTATTTATGCGCGCCTCTATGTATGCTAATTTAGTTTTCTTTTGGGGAGATGTCCCTTATACAACTGAAGTTATAAGTATCGAAGAAGCATTTCAAATGGGACGTACCCCAAAAGCGGATGTAATAAATGCCATATATAAAGATTATGATCAAGCAATAGAATTACTACCTATTAATTCAGGTTCTATACAACGAGCTACCAAAGGAGCAGCCTTAGCTCTAAAAGCTCGCTTTGCTTTATATATGAGCGAATGGAATATTGTTGTTGATGCAACCAAGGCATGCATGGCATTAGACGAATATAAATTATACCCCAACTTTCGAGACTTATTTCTATCTAAAACCCATAATACAGAAGAGTCTATTTTCTCCCTGCCACGTTCTGTAACCGCCAAGGTTACAGTTTGGGCAGATCCCTATATTACAAGAAATAATGGAGGTTGGGCTGCTAGCACACCTAGTTGGGATTTATTAGCATCTTTCACCTGTACAGACGGTTTACCTATAGATGAATCTCCCCTATTTGATCCTCATGATCCATTTAAGAATAGAGATCCTCGCTGCAACGAAACAATTGTTCCTTTTGGTACATCCTTCTTAGGATTTGATTACAATCCGCATCCAGATGCTTTAGAAGTCCTAAATCATTCAACAGGACAAATGCAATTAAACAACGATACAAAAGCTAATACACAGCATGCGTCGTATAATGGGCTAGTTTGGAAAAAAGGTATTGACGAGACATGGCTTTTAAACGGTCATTATGTTGAAGTAGATAATATTATCATCCGTTATGCGGATATTCTTTTGATGTATGCTGAGGCTAAAATAGAATTAAACCAAGTAGATGATACAGTACTTAATGCTATTAACCAAGTAAGAGCTAGAGCTTATGGTGTAAACGTAGAAGATACTGAAAAATATCCTCAAGTCACAGAAGCAGATCCTAACAAATTACGTACAATTATTCGAATGGAACGTAGAATGGAATTTGCAAAAGAAAACTCGCGCTACTATGATTTAATTCGTTGGAAAATTGCAGAAAAAGCATTAGGTATAAAAAGCTACGGTCTATTATACCCTGCTGATTTACTACGTGATAAAGTTACAACAAAAGGACATTGGTTTTGGGGTATGACACCCGAGATTGACGAAAATGGTATTGCAGATTTTTCTAAATTAGAAAACATGGGAATCATAATGCCATTAATAAAACGTTCGTTCAATCCTCGTCAATACTTATGGCCTATTCCAACAAAAGACATATTAATTAATAACAACTTAAAACAAAACCCTGGATATTAATTTACAGCTTCACAACGAACCTGTTTAAATTTTTTAAATACACTTCGTATCTAGTCATTTTATTTACTAATACGATGAATATTGGGTTTAAACAGGTTCTAGTAACAATGACTACATGGAATAGACCTAAATTTATTTAGTCTTTATAAACTCTGTTATTGGACATATTTAACATAGAAATAATGATTACGAAAATAAATTATATAGCAAGTATTTTATGTTGGATTCTCATATTTAATATATGCGGATGCACCCGAAAGAAAAATGATTATAAAGATTTTAATTTCTCTTCTCGACTTATGCCAATCCCTAAACAAGCTATATTAAAAGATAGTCTTTATTACATTTGGGGAGCATCTCCTATCAAAGGAGATGATAACAAATATCATTTATTTTACTCTCGATGGAAAAAGGAGCTAGGATTTATGGCTTGGGTCACACATTCAGAAATAGCTCATGCCGTTTCTGATAGTTTATTAGGACCATATACTTTTTCTGATATTGCACTGCCTGCAAGAGGAAACTCTTTTTGGGATGGAACAACAACACACAATCCAACCATTCATAAGTTTGATAACAATTATTATCTATACTATACAGGAAACTGTGGTGATGGTATAAATATAAAAAACTCATTGAATTGGTCCCATAGAAATAGCCAACGAATTGGAGTTGCTGTTTCATCCTCTCCTTATGGACCGTGGAAACGTTTTGATCGTCCACTTGTAGATGTATCACCTGATTCTACGGCCTTCGACGCTTTAGCAACCAATAATCCATCAATTGCAGAAATGCCTGATGGTAAATACTTAATGGTATATAAAGCTGTAGCCAAAAAGAATCCTCTTCCTTTTGGTGGTCCGGTTGTACATATGACTGCTATTTCAGATTCTCCTATAGGTCCTTTTCTTAAAAATCCCAAACCCATATTTACAAAAGAAGAATCAGATTTTCCAGCAGAAGATCCTTTTATATGGTATCAAAATGGGCGTTATTATGCTATTGTCAAAGATATGAAAGGGGAATTTACTAAGAAAGGAAGGTCTTTAGCTCTATTTACATCTAAGAATGGCCTCGATTGGAGTATATCAAAACATGCTCTAGTCTCAGATTTAAAGATATATTGGAAAGATGGATCTTGTGATTCCGTGGCATATTTAGAGCGACCTCAATTATACATAGATAAAGGGAAACCTAAGGCTCTTTTTTTAGCCGTATCTCCTACTCCTGATTTTGAATATACTTTTAATATACATATTCCATTGAAATACAAATAAAACATAGCCAATCATCATTATGAATAACATTCTATTTCTCCTAAGTCTAATAATAGTAATAAGTTCTTGTCAAAAAGAATCACATTCCATAGGGGATGATTATTCGTTATCCGAATTAATCCAACCTATTCCCTATAAGAATACACTAAAAGATTCATCATGGAACATTTGGTGTGGAAGCATGGTTAAAGGATATGATGGGAAATACCATTTATATTATTCCCGTTGGCCTAGACAATGTGGCCATGAAGGTTGGATCAGTCATTCTGAAATTGCCTACGCAACAGCTAATAATCCAGAAGGTCCTTATCATTTTGTCAATGTAGCCTTACCTAGTAGAGGAAAACAATTTTGGGATGGAGCAATGACACATAATCCGTATATCATACGTAAAAATAATAAATACTACTTATATTATATAGGAACAAAAGGAAACATATTATCTCCCGATCAAAAAGTAGATAATAAAGAATGGTGGGCCAGAAGAAACACACAACGAATAGGTGTTGCTGTTGCAGATCACCCACAAGGTCCATGGAAAAGACTAGATGATCCCATTTTATCTGTAAGTAATGACTCAACAGCCTTTGATGCACTATGTGTGAATAATCCTGCAGTCTGTATCGGTCGAAATGACAAAATTGTTATGCTATACAAAGCAGTATGTAAAAATGGAACAATTGAAGGAGGAAACGTTCGTTTTAGTGTAGCATTTTCTGATAACCCAACAGGTCCGTTCACTAAAACACAACAACTCATCTTTCAACCTAAAAATAATACAGATAGAATGGTAGCTGAAGATCCTTTTATTTGGTTCGACAAAAAGAGAAATAAATACTATGCTATTGTTCGTGATGTTGTTGGCCAATTTACAGGAGAAGATAGTGGAGGATTAGCTCTTTTACAATCAAATGATGCAATTCATTGGTCAAAAGTAAAAAAGCCCAAGGTTCTTCCAGCTATATTACAATGGGAAGATGGTACTTCATACAATGCAAAAAAAGACCATGTTGAACGTCCTTTTTTGTTTTTTGATGAAAAAGGAAATCCTGCTTTATTATTCGGGGCTTTTAGTGTTCATAATAATGGTGTTTTTAGAGAGCATTCTTTCAATGGTTTTATACCATTGAGTGGAAATAAAAAGTACTATTAATAAAGTATATCGGCATATTTATATGTTCTACTAGGTTTAAATAAAAACGAACATAATAGAATACTTTTTATATATTAAAAACTCCAACATTAATTATATTTGAGGTACTTAATATTATTACATAAAACAGTCCAATATGAATAAAATTAAATATACATTTGTATGTATCTTGCTATTAACAGGATATGTAAACGCTCACACGCTAATAAAAACATCTTCTCCCAATGACTTAGTTTTTTCTGATTTAGCTAAAAAGTGGGATGAAGCAATGCCATTAGGTAACGGAACAATCGGTGCTTTAATTTGGGAGAACAACCAAGCACTTCGTATCGCTTTAGACCGTTCAGATTTATGGGATCTACGTCCTTTAGAAGAATTTAAAGGAGAGCCCTATACTTTCCAATGGGTCTATGAACATGTCAAAAAAAATAATTACAAAGTAGTACAAGATTGGTATGACTTCGGGAAAAAAGGATATGCATGGCCAACTAAAATTCCTGGTGCTGCATTGGAATTTGACATTTCAAAATTGGGAGAAATAAAAGAAAATCGCCTATTTCTTAATCAAGCTATTTGCCAAATCGAATGGAAAAATGGCGTAAAGTTCCAATCATTTATACATGCTACAGAACCTGTCGGATGGTTCATATTTGAAAACATAGAGAATGATTTCATCCCTGTATTAATTCCTCCAACCTATACAAAAGGAACTGTTAATAACGTTAACGACCACAGTGCCTTTGACCTAACAAAACTAGGATATAAAGAAGGGAAAATAATCCAAGAAAAAAACAAGCTGGTTTATGAACAAACTGGGTGGAACAACTTTAAATACAAAGTCATTAGTGTCCCGTTAAAATTGGGACGAGTTTAATATTAAT
>ULYM01058261.1_pt1 | contig 16236 bp, 13 predicted proteins | sample 1962141 | NCBI WGS metagenome assembly ULYM01 (sample SAMEA4835862, study PRJEB28245) | human gut metagenome | biome: gut microbiome; material: fecal sample | place: Denmark | collected 2008
CAATCAGATAATTTTTTTCTTTTTCCATATGAAAACGATACAAATATGTTACAACACTGTCACTTCGTCCACAAAGAACCAAGCCGGATGACCTACGCCATAGTGCCAAGCCGGACACATCCCGATGGCATCGACTTCCACTTTGATATAACGCGCCTTGACAGGCTTGTCGGAAGTAACTTTTCCACCGACGAACTTGACTTGCGGGGCACGGTCTTCGGCAAACGAGAAGGAACCGAAAGGCTGATAGGTCTGGTTGTCGGTCGAGATCGAATAAGTCACCTTTTCGGGGAGAAGAATCCATTGTCCCAACTGATGAAGGAAGTCGGCTTCCACACTGCTGAATTCTTTCTCTTCACCTAGATCGAGAATGAACGAGCCGTCCACGCCTTCCCAGCCGACCCAGCTCTCTACGAAGGTCGTACCACCAAACAGGCCGTCGGTCAATGCCGTATCAGCCATCTTCTGATAACGTTCGCCCGGCTTTTGTAACCAGATCACCTTTGCACCCAACGCCTTGCTCTTTTCGGCCTGCGGCAAGAAGCGTTTTTCGTACAGATCACAATAATCCTCGGGCGCATTGCTACGTTCGTTCAGCGACTTGATGCCGAACTTGCGGCACTGCTGACGGAAATAATCCAACTGCTGACGTACCTTGGCCACATCCTGGTTCGTTTTAGTACGAGCTATTTCCAATTCAGAATAAATCAATGACAAACGAGACAACTGGACACGGTCCAAACGAACCGGATCAGAAGCCACAGCCGCCTCTGCCTGGTCGAACAACTCATCATACGTCTTACAAAGCTGATCGTTCAGCATTCCGTTCTTATGTGTTACCGGCGAATCGTAAATCCACAAGTTGGTACCGCTTGCCAGCAATCCGCCCTGCATGATCTTCTGATATTGATACAGATAAGGTGCCGCTGCCCCATAATAACCATCCATGAAGCTACGCATCAGCGAATCGGCATTCTGATACGGATCCCACATCAGTTTTCCGATCATATAAGCACGCATTTCCGAAAAGTCGGTACCTTTAGAACCATTGACTTGTGAGAAGTGCATCGTCACGTGGTTCTTCTTGAACAACTGGATATTCTTCTGCAAGACATGGAAATTGGGGAAACACGATACCATGTTGTCGAAGTTAATTCCATAATCCCACACGAAAATATTGTTGGAGATAGCCGACCAGCCTTCGAGCGCTTTCACGAAATCACGTCCCGACGCATTATCGGTCAGCGGTACTTCCCGCTTGCAGTCGATATCGCACAGCATGATGTTTACGTTCGGCAGAGGTTTCACTTTCTTGGGTGGATGCATGGTAAAGAGATAGGCCAGGGTAGAAATCTCCTTGTCGGGGAAACGTTCCGCCAACTTGTTCATGAAACGGATATAGGCACCTGCCGGAGAACCTTCTTCCTCATACACCTTACGGCAATTCTCACATGTACAGAAGGTATTGTTTCCGTCATTCTGACTGACCGAGATCAATTTCTTATCTGGGTTCGCCTTGAAAACAGAATCCAGTTTCTTCACCACAAAGTCATAAACATCCGGATTCGTCAGACACCACTGGCTGTGATTACCTGGACGATGTTCGCCGTTGATATATGAATAATATTCGGGATGTTCCTTTCCATACACTTCCGAAGGCATCAGGCGGTCGAATGTATGTACCCACATCTTGTCGATGAAGACCTCATTCGGTTCTTCCAGACGGAACCACATCTTGTAAATCGGATCATCGCAACCGTAACTGAACGACTGGCGATACCGGAAAGCCGGAGTCTCCGACAAATGAATCTCCGGTAGGGTAATCGTCTTCGAAGGTGTCAATGTATAAGCCTGATATGCATAATACGAAACACCCATGTATTTTTCCAATAAAGTCACCACGCCATAGATCGAGCCTTTGTCTCCTCCACTCGTAATCCGCAACTGGTTCTGTTCGGTACAAAGGGTAAAACCATCTTCGCCTGCCTCTGCCGATTTTCCACCGATCACGACATCACCCGATTTCGCTTTTCCTTCCACAATCGGCAACGAAGCCCCGCTGATCCGCTGCACAAAGTCCTGTAACAGATCAGCTGCCTGACGGTTTATTTCACTCTTCTCGCCCAAGACAATCCGCGAAACCGCCTTCCCGTCTTTCACTAATGTCAATTGAGCCGAGGCATCCGCCATCCATAAAAAAGCTGAAAGGGCCACCATGCCCCATTTCTTGTAATTCAGTTTCATGTAATTTGTTTTTGTGTTTTCTAAATTTCTCCGTTTAACTTGCACACAATATTAGTAATTTTGTTCCATTCAAACAAGAAGAAGATGAAATACATCGATATTCATACGCATACAGTGATTCCCAAAACCCAGGAAAAACGAATCTCTTTTTACAACCGGATCGTCGGCCAAGAAACCCTGGGTGATTTATCCCATATAGAAATGTTTTCGATTGGAATCCATCCGTGGTTTATCCATTCCGACAAAAGTAATGACCAGCTTCTCGAACAGCTGTGGGAAAAAGCCAAGCAACCGGAAGTCTGGATGATCGGTGAAGCCGGACTTGACAAACTTCACGAAGCACCACTCGAACGACAACTTTATCTGTTCGAACAACAAGCCTTGCTGGCTGAAGAACTTCACAAGCCACTTATCATCCATTGTGTAAAAGCCTGGAGTGAACTGCTTGCCTTACGGAAGAAAATTCGCCCGCTCTCGCCCTGGCTCATTCACGGTTTCCGTGGAAAAAGAGAATTAGCCGAACAGCTGCTGAAAGAAAACATCTATCTTTCGTTCGGTGAACAATTCCAATCGGCAGCCCTGCAAATAGCCTGGCCAAGCCATCTTTTCTTAGAAACCGACGAATCAAAACTGGACATACAGGAGATATACGAAAAGGCAGCGGCAGCCTTATCCGTTCCAACAGAGATGTTAATGGAACAAATCGAACAGAACTTTTCTCTGCTCTTCTCAGGTGAGTAAAGGGCACAAAAAAAGGCTATCTTCACAGACAGCCAATTTCCATTGTTAACCTTAAATCTAATACCATGAAAAACACGATGCAAATATAGACATTTTATGTTATGTAACATAGCTCGTCAATACTTTTTCTTCTAAAATCGGCCTATTTTAACCACATTTAACCAATTCATCCAAAAATCAGGTAGAAAAGTTGGAAATATTCCTGGTTATTCGTGCTTTTGGCCGTCAAAGTCATGCAAGAAGCCGGCATAGACATTAGTCATCACATACCAACATATCCCGACGTGTGCATGCCAGCAGTCTAACCATTAATCCGCTTATAATCATGATGGCAGGAGTAGGATTATCACTACCCGAAGCAACACTTCTCAAAAAAGTCATGACCTGGCGCCTGATCGCTATCTTCTTTGGAGTGATCACACTGTTTATCATCTTCTTAGGCTACCTGTTCAACATCGTCTTATAAAGATGCCTATCTTTTGATCAATTCATGCCTACCTTTTGGTGAAAATACGCCGGCTTTTTATCAAAAGGTAGGCATGAATTAAAACGGAAGTAACGAGGTTCGTTTTTGATCTTCGTTACTTCCGTTTTTGATTCTCGTTAGTTTTATTTCCGTACCAAATCAAATATTCAGTTGGTAAAATCATCTTTCACCTTTTATCTATCTTTCTGTAATACTGAAAGATGAGGTGATTCAAGCTCGTAATATTGTTTTATTTGGACTTAAGACCTATATAAAAAATAAACTCTTTAACCCGAATGGATTAAAGAGCTTATTTTGGTGATCCGCCTGGGGCTCGAACCCAGGACCCCAACATTAAAAGTGTTGTGCTCTACCTGCTGAGCTAGCGAATCAAACCTCTAATGCATCGTTTCCCGATTGCGAGTGCAAAGGTAGTGATAATTTTTGACTCTGCAAGTTTTTAGAGAAGTTTTTTCTTCTTCTCCCCTATTTTTCTTCTATTTCTTTCGTCTGAGCAGGCTTTTCGGCCTTATTTTCGGGATCAGTAACCTCATTTTGTGGAGATATGTCTAAACTTTCCATCAAAACAAACCGCTTATAATACGACAGGCAAAGTGTTGTCAGCGGTAAGGCAATAATCAGTCCGATGAATCCAAGCAATGTTCCCCAAATAGATAAAGAAAGTAAAATAATGGCTGGATTCAGTCCCATGGCTTTTCCCATGATACGAGGCGTCAGATACAAATCCTGTATAGCCTGCACAATACCCAATACCAATAATGATAAGCCAAATAAAATCCAGAAATTCTCTCCTGTCTCAGCCGAACGGAGCAGACTGAGCAACGCCATTGGAATCAATCCGATAGTCTGCAAATAAGGAATCAAGTTCAAACAGCCGATAAACAATCCCAAAGTAACTGCCAAAGGGAAATTGATGATCTTAAATCCGATCGCCAGTAAAACACCTACACACAAGGCAATCAACGACTGTCCGCGGAAATACCGGTTCATACTAAGTTCTACATCATCTGCCAACTGACTGATAAACGGACGATAGCGTTCCGGTATCAGTCGCAGCCAACCACTGGCTATCTTTTCATAATCCAACAAGATGAAAATAAAGTACAAAAAGATGACAAAGACAATCGTTACACTGACCAAAACAGAGAAGGTACTACTCAATAAATGCCAGGCTTTCGGAGCGATCTGTTTGATTGCCTGCAAGATATTTTCCTTGTTGACGAAATCACGCAAAGCTTCCGGATCAATACTGTTTTCCAAATACTCCACCCAACTGTTCGGTATCAACGGGATATAACCCGGAGTAGCCTGCCGGTTACTTAAAAGCTGTAACAGACGTTCACTCTCTTCCGAAATAGAAGGTACAACCATCACCGTAACCAAGGCGATAATCAGACAAATAGATATGAGAACAGCCAGAATAGACAAGATCCGGCTTTTCAGTTTCAATTTATATTGGAAAAACTTCACAAAGGGCTGACACATATAAGCCATCAGCCAGGCAATCAAGAATGGTAAAAGTGCATTTCTCAAGACAACGACCAAATAAAGCAATGCACCGATCAGTAAAACACCTATTCCGATGCGGACAACGCGATCGAAAGTAAACGGTTTATCAAACATGGAATCCATAATTATTTCTATCTTTGTTTTTCGCAAAGGTAACATAAAGGTTAAAACTTCATAATGAGACATTCCAAAATATTTTTATTGGCAGCATTTATTTTATGCTTCCAACTTGGATTCGGACAAAAAATAAGTCCCATTAACCGATTCCTGGATCAGCCGGGTATGGAACACGCTTCGTTTGCTTGTCTGGTAACCGAAACATCCACAGGAAAAACCATCGGGAAATACCAGCCGGATGTACAACTCACACCTGCTTCCGTATTAAAACTACTGACTACCGCTACTGCATTGGAATTATTAGGCGAAACCTATCGTTTCCCAACGACAATCAGTTATGATGGAACAATAGCCAATGGAGTACTGAATGGAAATATCTATATTCAAGGACATGGAGATCCTACCTTAGGTTCGTCCCATTTCTCCCCCGAATCAGAAACATTCATCAAAGAATGGAAAGACGCCATTCGTCAGCAAGGCATTCGGGAAATCAAGGGAGCCATTATTGCTGATGAGAGTATTTTCGACAACGAAGGCATATCCATGAAATGGCTTCGCGAAGATTTAGGCAGTTATTACGGAGCCGGAAGTTACGGACTTTCTTTCCATGATAATCTGTATTCGCTGTATTTAAATAGTGGCGCCATAGGAACACGCCCTACCTTGGTTCGGACAGAACCGGAAATGGAGCTGGATTTCCATAATTATCTGAAAGCAGCCGCTACCAAAAGCGACAGTAGCTTTATCGTTGGTATGCCATTTTCCAACGAACGATATTTATATGGAATCGTTCCGGCAAACCGGCAATCCTACCGACTGAAAGGAGACATACCTGATCCGGCTCTATATTTAGCCCAATATGTACAGAAAGAATTAGAGAAAGACGGCATATCCATACAGAAAGAAGCAACCTGTTATCGGATTCTGTATGAAAAGAATGCCTGGAAACCGGGGAAACGGACGGAAATTATTACGACTTATTCCCCGACTCTACAACAAATCGTAGAAAAGACCAATCATGTAAGTCATAATCTCTTTGCCGACGCCTTGCTGAAAACCATCGGTTTGCGCTATAAGAATCCGCAGAAACATGTCATTTCTTCTTTCGGGAAAGGAATAGAAGTCATGAAAAGCTATTGGAAAGGCAAAGGACTGGATGTCTCGTCTCTTCGTATTACCGACGGAAGCGGCCTGGCTCCTACGAATAAGGTGACAGCCCGTTTCCTCAACGACTTATTAACCTATATGGTAAAATCCAAACACGCCAATGCCTTTATGTCCTCATTACCTCAAGCCGGAGTAGAAGGATCTGTACGTAACTTCCTGAAAGAATCATCCCTTTCAGGAAAAGCATTTCTCAAAAGCGGCAGTATGAGCGGCGTCAGATGCTATGCCGGATACGTTAAAAATCAGGGAAAGACATATAGCGTCGTCTTACTCACCAACAATTATTCCATGAGCAGCTGGACTATCAACCGCAGACTTGAGCAAGTCCTGATCGGACTATTTGGCCAGTAAGATACTATGCTGCGCCAGGAAATCGAAGAATTTCTGCTTATAATTATCTGAAATCGGAATATATTCTTTTCCAAACACAATGCGATTGCGCTCGATAACTTTAATCTTCTCCGGCTGGACAATGAATGAACGGTGTACACGGATGAAACGGTTCGACGGAAGCATATCTTCTACCATTTTCATACTGATCAGGGAAAGAATAGGACGAGCTTCGCCTTCGAGATAAATCTTGACATAATCTTTCAAGCCTTCGATATACAAGATCTGGTTCAATTCAATTTGCACTAACTTGTATTCGGTCTTGACAAAGATCCGTTCCACTTCATTCTCGTTAGCTGTTCCCGTAACAGGCTCTTCCGTTTTCCGCTGATGCGATTCAAACCACTCGCAGGCTTTCTGTGCAGCCTTCAGGAAATCGGAATAACTGATGGGTTTCAACAGATAATCCAAGGCATTGACCCGATAACTGTCGACAGCATACTGTTCGAAGGCTGTCGTAAAAATAACCTTTGTTTCCGGAGGAAGCATCTTCGAGAATTCCATACCACTCAACTCGGGCATCTGGATATCCAGGAACAAGACTTGCACCGGTTCGTTATGCAAAGCATCCATGGCATTCAGAGCACTGTTATACTTCCCTTTCAACTCCAGAAAAGGTGTTTTCAAGGCGTAACTCTCCAGCAGACTTGCTGCCAAAGGTTCATCATCAATAATAGCACAGGTTAATTTCATTTCACTCCAGTTTGTATTTGTAAATCGGCAATATAGGTATCACCTTCCTGTTCATGTCGGAAAGAATAAGATTCCGGATAAATCAATTCCAGACGTTTCTCCAAATTGACTAATCCAATGCCCGAACCACTCTTGTCTTGTCCGTTCTTAGGAAAGTAACTATTCTTAATCCGACAATGTACTTCCGTTTTATCATACGTGATACAGATACGGATAAATGATGGCAGGTTATTGCTAACTCCATGCTTAAACGCATTTTCGATCAATGAAATGAACAACAAAGGAGCTATCATTCCACATCCTTTTCTCTGATCATCGATTTGTAAATCAAGCGATACATGTTCAGGCAAACGGATACGCATCAATTCTACATAATTACGAATGAAATCCAATTCCTTTTCCAACGGAACATATTTCTGGTTGCTGTCATATAGAACATAACGCAACAGACGACTCAAGTCATGAACGGCTCCCTGAGCACGATCCGGACTGAAAGCTATCAGACAATAAATATTATTCAGAGTATTAAACAGAAAATGAGGATTCAATTGACTCTTCAGGTTCTGAAGCTCCGCCTCAACCCGACTCTTCTCTAAGTCACGCTGCATAGATTCAGTATGATACCAATTGCCTGTTACTCGTATGGCAACACTTAATCCTGATACCAGAATATACAACATGGCATTTCCCATGAAGAAACCGATAATATTCCGCAAAGGAGGTTCGTCATTCATATGTGGATCCCGATGGCGCATATGTTCGGGTTCAGGCAATAAATCCATCAAGAGATGAACAGCCTCCATCGTAAAGACAATCAACAGAACATTGGCCACAAAGAATTCAGGCAAACGGCGGGTAGAAAGATACTTCGGAACCAGGAAAAAATAGTTGACATAGAATACGAACATAAATGAAATAGGTACGATAACAAAACGCATATAACTTTCGATCGTAACTGTTTCTGTCTCGTCACCTGTAAAAAAGAATGGAATACCAAACAAGATTCCCCACGCTGCCATGTGGATAATCTTGCCCAATCCATTCGGAGTTCGATACACCGGCAATTCTTCTTTTTTCGTTTCTTCTGTCATGATTCTTATTCTTTCACTGTCTTAAATTCCGTTTGTTATCAATTTGTCAAAAATACCGACAAAAAATCTCTTTGACAAAACAAATCCGCAAAGATTTTCATTAGAAAAGACTTTTCTAGTATCATTCTTCCAAGATTTTGACTATCCAAGCACTTTTTCAAGGCAAATCCGCCAAGAATGGAACCGTCCAAGAACTTTGACAATACAAATCCTTCAGGAGAAGTATCAGCCAAGATCTTGGACGGTTTCCAACTTCCATTCCATCATTCATAACGGATGGCTTCGATCGGGTCTAGCTGTGCCGCCTTCTTGGCCGGATACCATCCGAAGAAAATACCCGTCGCCGTACAGACGATAAACGATAGAAGCACGCTCCAAGGCTGAATGTAAATCGGGAAATGCGCCACTTGATTGACTACGATAGCCGAACCTACTCCGAAAATCACACCAATCAATCCTCCCGTCACACTGATCAGAATAGATTCAATCAGGAATTGAGCCAAAATATCAATTCCTTTAGCACCAATACTCATTCGCAAACCAATCTCACGAGTACGCTCCGTAACCGAAACGTACATAATATTCATAATACCGATACCACCTACCAATAAAGAAATACCCGCCACAGCCGCAAGCAAAACGGTCATCATGTCCGTAGTACTTGTCAACATCGAACTCAACTCCTGCTGACTACGGATTGTAAAATCATCATCCTCGTCCGTTTTGAGCTTATGGTTGCGACGTAGTATTTCCGAAATCTCATCAATAGCCTGTTCGGTATATTCTTCTTTTAAAGCAGAACAAGTAATACCCTGCAAATGGGTAATAGCCAAAACCTTTTTCTGAATGGTTGTATAAGGCGCCAAGATCAGGTCGTCCTGGTCCATTCCCATACTGTTATATCCTTTACTCTCCAATACACCCACAATCTTGAAGGGTAATTTCTGGAAGCGAATCACTTTCCCTACCGGATTTTCTCCACCGGGGAACAAATTATCCACCACTGTCTTTCCAACGACACAGACTTTTGCCGCGACAGCAATGTCTTGACCAGAGAACATCTCTCCGTCTTCTACTTTATAACGACGGATTTCCATATAATCCGGACTGATACCATAAATCGTAGTCGGCGCGTTGTTAGCTCCGTAAATAACCTGTCCACTACTATTGACCGACGGAGAAACAGCCGCCACGTAACGTGTCTCATCTACGATGTCCTGATAATCCTGAAGCTTCAGTGTTTCCATGCTCGAAGCTTCCTGACGTACACCGCCCCGAATATCACCACCCGGCTGAATCATAATCATATTTGATCCCATCTCGCTGATCTCCGCCTGAATGCTCTTCTTGGAACCTTGCCCAATAGCCAACATCGTAATCACCGAAGCCACACCGATAATAATACCCAACATCGTGAGGAATCCACGCATCTTGTTGTTGGCCAAGGCCCGGAGAGCTATTTTGAATAAATTCGTAAGATTCATATCTGTATAAGCTATCTGTTATCAGTCGTCTGTCTTTGGCAATTTGGCCAAAGCTTCGGCTGCATCCAATATATTCTCATTCTTTACATCCGATGTAATATGTCCGTCACGCAACATGATATTCCGGCTACTGTATTGGGCAATCTCCGGATTATGAGTTACGAAGATAATCGTACGTCCTTGGGCATGAAGCTCCTGAAACAATACCAATATCTCAAAGCTGGTACGTGTATCCAGGTTTCCGGTAGCCTCGTCCGCCAAAATCACAGCCGGATCATTCACCAAAGCCCGGGCAATTGCCACACGTTGCATCTGTCCACCCGACATCTGATTACTCTTATGATTCAAACGTTCTCCCAAACCTACAGCAATCAAAGCTTTAATGGCTTTCTCTCTCCGTTGTGCCGCATTATAGGCCGGATTATACATGAGCGGAAGTTCCACATTCTCGATAGCCGTTGTTTTAGGTAGCAGATTATAATTCTGGAAAACAAACCCAATTTTCCGGTTGCGAAGTGTGGCTCTCGCACTTTTCCCCATCGTACGAACAGATACACCATCCAAATAATATTCTCCGCTAGTCGGCGTATCCAGACAACCTAATGTATTTAACAATGTACTTTTGCCTGATCCGGAAGTTCCCATAATGGTAACAAATTCACCTTCATAAATCGTAAAACTAACGCCTCGTAACGCGTGAACCACTTCATCACCTACGATAAAATTGCGTTTTATGTTTTCCAGTCTTATAATCTCTTTCATGACGTACGTACTTATATTTTATACTCCACAGAGGAATCATTTTTTACCTTTCTTACTATCTGGCGGTCCCGGCATAAACGGGCTACGTTCTTGTCCGGCAGCCGGCGAGACTTCTACAGGAGTCGAAACCGATAAGTCAACCGCTACAATCTCACCTTCCTGTAAGCCATCCACTACTTCTGTAACATTATTATTGCTCGAACCTACAGTAATGGCTTTCGGCTTCAACTGAGTTCCTTCTTCAACCCATACCAACCGTTTTCCTTCGGGAGCCTGCATCGTCGGGTTCTCTACCGTCAGTCCTAACGGCTCCAGCATGCTGGCATCAGCAATAAAACGTAAAGCTTTATTCGGTATCGACAGTACATCATTCCGTTCCATTGTATAAATCGTGATGTTTGCCGTCAGACGCGGTTTCAATTTCAAGTCCGGATTATCGGCTGAGATCACAACTTCGTACGTAACAACCGTTGAAGAAGATGATGAACTTGAGGACGATGTGCTGCTGTCACTACTTTCACCCAGACGGATCTGTTCCACTTTTCCTTCGAAAACATCATTCGGATATGCATCTACGGTAAATGAAACCCGTTGTCCCTCCTGCACACTACCTATATCAGCCTCATCCACATCAGCTATGATCTGCATCTTTGTCAAATCAGCGGCAATAGTAAACAAGGTCGGAGTTTCGAAACCGGCTGCTACGGTCTGCCCTTCTTCAACCGCCTTATTAATCACCACACCATTAATAGGGCTTGTGATCGTAGCATATTCCAGGTTTCGACGAACCTTAACCATTGAGGCCTGGCTCTCTTCATAATTGGCTTTCGCCTGCTCGTAGTTGTAGGTTGCCTTTTCATACTCCGTATCACTGATCAACTTCTTCTCGAACAACACTTTGCTACGTGCATAATTCTTCTGCTGATATTCGTACTCCGACTTGCTTTTATCCAACTGCGCGGTAGCTGATTGCAACTCAGCCTCCAATGTCACCTTATCCATTTCTGCAATCAACTGCCCGGCAGTCACCACATCATTATAATCCACATACAGCTTGTCAATAATACCTGAGACCTGTGTACCGACATCTACTTCCGTTACCGGCTCGACAGTTCCCGTAGCGGTCACCACATTCGTAATGGAAGTGCGGCCCACCTTTTCCGTCTCTAAAACCATTCTTCCTCCAGCCTTTTTTCCGGAAAAGAGGAAAAATCCTCCTGCGATGATCACAATTCCGGCCAGACCGATCATAACTTTTTTCTTCTCCATATTATTTGATTACTTTTTTATCCGACAATTCAGGCTTATTTCTAAGTCCGACAATTCGTTTGTCAACTCAAAAATCTACACCTAACATCAACTTATAAACTTATTTTGGTAAAAAGGTTCCCGCGACTCACGTCGCAGGAAATCCCATAAAAGAGAGTGGAGTGAATATCCCGTCTAAATATTGATATCGACGGGCTTCTTCTGATAAATGTTTAAAAGTTGTATACTCATGATTGCCATGTATTTCGACTGAAGTACCTCCTGCTGTGCATTCAGCAGATTGTTCTTTTCTGTCAACATCTCTAACGTATTCTTCATCCCCAAGAAAAACTGTTCTTCAGTTAACTCGAAGCTTTGCTGTATATACGATAATCTTTCAACTGCCGACATATATTGGCTCTGTGCAGACGTGGCGTCCAAATAAATTCCTTCAACTGTCTGCAGCAGATCTTTCTGAGCGTTCAACAAGTCTAGCTGACTGGTAGTAATCGCTAGTTTTGCTTTATTATATGCTGTCTTTTTTTCTCGATTCGCAAATATAGGAATATTAATCGTTAATCCAACACTTTCATTGAATTTATTCCAAATTTGACTACCGAAAGTATAGTTTGTACCCGAAAGATGTCCTGTACCAATTCCTGCATTCATGGATAAAGTAGGCCAATAGGCTGCTTTTGCCTTTTCTTTTTCCAATTCTGCCACTTCGATAGAAAGTTCACTGCTTCGTATTTGTGGCATGACGGCCAACGAAGTCTGATAAATCGTCTGTTTATCCGGTAATGGAGTTATCACTTCCGATTCATCTACATCCGGCATATTCAATGCTATATCCTGTGTTATATCCAGTTCAAGCAACTGTTTCAATTGTAGTTTATAATTATCCAAATTCGTTTGGGCAACCACCAATTGATATTTGTCTGTGCTGTACTGACTTTCCAACTGAGCCAGATCAACTGCGGAAATTGAGCCAGCTTTATACAGTTCTTCAGCCCGATCCCGTTCAGCCTTCGACGTTTCAACAGTATTTTCGTTAATTTCCACGGCTTCCATGGCATACATTACCTGAAGGTATGTCTGCACAATGGCTATTTGGATATCACCTTCGCTTTGTTCTGTCGAAAGCTTATCCACTTCATTCTGTAACTTCTGTTGTTTAATGGTTTTATTACGCTGACCTCCATCGAAGAGAGTCCAGTTGGCATTCACCGCATAATTACCACTATAACTATTATTACTCTCAGCATCCGAAGAAGGATAGTTTACGAATCCTTGTGTCACCGAAGCTGATAAGGAAGGGAACAACTGAGCCTTTGCCAACTCTGTATCTTCCAATCCTGACAATTCATTCACCCGACTCTTTTTAATTTGGATATTATTTGCCAACGCATAATCCAAACATGAACGGAGCGTCCATTCTGCCGGTTGTTCCTGAGCTTGTACACTCGCTGTCAACAACCCGATTGATAATCCTATAACTAATGTCCGCATCATATCTGTTTTCTTTTTACGAAAGCAAAAGTACAAGCCACTCATTTCCTAGACAATTAATATAGAAAGACCCGTTTTTTCTATCGACAAATCCCCTATTTCTATCGATAAAACAAAAAAGTAGCGCTTCGCCGACTTAAATCAATTAATAATCGTATCTTTGCCCACACTAAACATATTTATAATGAACTAATACGATGAATTTTGTAGAAGAATTAAGATGGCGTGGAATGGTTCATACCATGATGCCGGGTACTGAAGAATTGTTGGAAAAAGAAATGGTTACCGCTTATGTCGGTATTGATCCGACTGCCGATTCTTTGCATATCGGCCATTTGGTGAGCGTGATGATCTTAAAACATTTCCAGCGTTGCGGTCACAAACCGTTGGCTTTGGTAGGTGGTGCAACAGGTATGATTGGAGACCCGTCTGGTAAATCAGCAGAACGAAATCTGTTAGACGAGGAAACATTACGTCATAATCAGGAATGTATCAAAAAGCAGTTGAGCAAATTTCTGGACTTTGAATCAGATGCTCCCAACAAAGCAGAATTGGTAAACAACTACGACTGGATGAAAGACTTTACTTTCCTGGATTTTGCCCGGACAGTAGGAAAGCACATTACCGTCAACTACATGATGGCAAAAGATTCTGTTCAGAAACGTCTGAACGGTGAAGCCCGCGACGGTCTTTCTTTCACCGAATTTACTTACCAGTTATTACAAGGATACGACTTCCTGTATCTTTACGAACATAAGAACTGCAAACTTCAGATGGGTGGTTCAGACCAATGGGGAAACATTACTACAGGTGCTGAACTGATCCGCCGTACAAACGGAGGAGAAGTATTTGCATTAACCTGCCCACTTATCACAAAAGCCGATGGCGGCAAGTTCGGTAAAACAGAATCAGGTAATATCTGGTTGGATCGTCGTTATACTTCTCCTTATAAATTCTATCAGTTCTGGTTGAATGTAAGTGATGCCGATGCAACTAAATACATTAAGATCTTTACAGCTCTTCCCAAAGAAGAAATCGAGGCTCTGATTGCAGAACAAGAAGCAGCGCCTCACTTACGTCCGTTACAAAAACGATTGGCCCAAGAAGTTACCATTATGGTACATTCGCAAGAAGATTACGATGCTGCTGTTGAAGCTTCTAATATCTTGTTCGGTAATGCAACATCTGAGGCATTAAAGAAACTGGACGAAGAGACCTTGCTTGATGTATTTAACGGTGTTCCTCAGTTTGAAGTATCACGGGATGACGTTGCAGCCGGAATCAAACTGATCGATCTGTGTACAGAAAAAGCAAACGTATTCCCGTCAAAAGGTGAAATGCGTAAACTGATCCAAAGCGGAGGTGTCAGCATCAATAAAGAAAAGGTAACTGATACCGATATGGTAGTTAATACCAGTCATTTATTAGACGAAAAATACCTTCTTGTACAACGAGGCAAGAAAAATTATTATTTGATTATCGTAAAATAATGACGAAATACTTGCAAAGGTAAAAAATAGTATTTACCTTTGCAGTGCTTTTGAGAAAGCATCGGATTGTCTCATGGTGTAATGGTAGCACTACAGTTTTTGGTTCTGTCTGTCGAGGTTCGAATCCTCGTGAGACAACTCACAATTCGAAAGACGCTTGTTATCAACAGATAACAGGCGTTTTTTCTTTTATACAGAAAAGCCCGGACAAAACAAACGAGAATCATTTTCAATTCTCATCAGTTTCATTTTCAATCCTCGTCAGTTTTATTTTCAAAGGATATTTTCACTACTTCAAAAGCCGGCGTATTTTAGTGAAAAGCCGGCGTAAATTGACAAAAATACGCCGGCTTTTGATGAAAATACAAGGTATAATAAAAAGGAAACTATCTACACTTTTTCAGGCTGATAGATTCTGTCTATCCAACCATAAAAATTACCACTTAAATAAATTCTTCCAAACCAAAACTAAACTCCACCTTTGTCTGTTGTAAAGATAAAGCGAACAAATAAATCAATAACCAATAAAAAAGTAAATAGTATGGGAAAGAGTATTAAAGGAACACGTACAGAACAGAATTTGTTGAAATCATTCGCAGGCGAATCACAGGCAAGAAGTCGTTATACATATTTTGCCAGCGTAGCCAAGAAAGAAGGTTTTGAACAAATAGCAGCAGTCTTCATGGAAACAGCTGAACAGGAAAAAGAGCACGCAAAACGTTTCTTCAAATTCCTGGAAGGTGGTATGGTAGAAATCACTGCCGCTTATCCAGCTGGTATCATCAGCACAACAAAAGAAAATCTGGCAGCTGCCGCCGCAGGCGAAAACGAAGAATGGTCAGACCTGTATCCTGAATTTGCCAAAGTAGCTGACGAAGAAGGTTTCCCGGAAGTAGCCGTTGCTTTCCGCATGATTGCTAAGGTAGAAGCAGAACACGAGAAACGCTATCGCACACTGTTAGCCCGTGTGGAAGCAGATAAAGTATTTGAAAGAGACGAAGAAATCTTGTGGCAATGCCGTAACTGTGGTTTCGTATTGAGTGCCAAGAAAGCTCCGCTGAAATGCCCGGCATGTTTGCATCCACAGGCTTACTTCGAACCGATGAAGCAAAACTATTAATCAAAATTAGTTTCAATAGTCATATAAAATTAACAAAAAACTGTTGTATAATATATGCAACAGCTTTTTTATTTTATAAATAAATTTGTATGAGAAGACCATTTTATCCCCTCAAAATACCAATAATACTTAATTTAGTTCTTATAAGTAACTGTTCAAAATTAATTTTACAAATATGAATAAT
>ULYM01032903.1_pt1 | contig 16228 bp, 9 predicted proteins | sample 1962141 | NCBI WGS metagenome assembly ULYM01 (sample SAMEA4835862, study PRJEB28245) | human gut metagenome | biome: gut microbiome; material: fecal sample | place: Denmark | collected 2008
AAGAGTTTGCAGATGCCAAGAATATCCCTTTCTGGTGCATCAGTCGGGAAGGAGAAAGTATTGAATTTTGAAGAAAAAAAGTTTACAGAATAAGATGAAGCAGATAGAGGTTGTAGCGGCAGTAATTTGTCGCGAGGAAAAGTATTTTGCCACCCAGCGAGGCTATGGCGAGTTCAAGGATTACTGGGAATTTCCCGGCGGAAAGATCGAAGCAGGCGAGAGCCGGGAGGAAGCCTTGAAACGCGAGATACGGGAAGAGCTGGACACGGAAATCAGTGTCGATTCGTTCCTCACCACAGTAGAATGTGATTACCCTGCCTTTCATCTCACGATGCATTGCTTTCTGTGTTCCGTCCGTTCCGGCCATCTGGTGCTGAAGGAACACGAAAACGCTGCCTGGCTGAGCCGGGAGGAACTCGGTTCTGTAGACTGGCTGCCGGCGGATGTGGAGGTGGTGAAGAGGTTGATGGGAGAGAAGTAATAAAGTGTAGTAACTAAATAAACATCATTTTCTCTTTAGCGCATGAAAAATTTTCACTAAATTGCACTCATAATAATAAAAATGACTTTATGCAAGATATAAATAGACTGAAATTGGTTCTTGTTGAAAAGAAACGTACCAATAAATGGTTGAGTGAACAGTTAGGAATCAACCCTTCAACTGTGTCTAAGTGGTGTACCAATTCTTCTCAGCCAGATTTGGAAACTTTGATAAAAATAGCATCTTTGCTTGAAGTGAATGTACAGGATTTGTTGAATACTCCCAAAGTAATGTGAAAATGGTCAAGAGGGGAAAAATGGTTAAATATGACTCTGACATAAATATTCTTGGTGGAGTACCTGATTATGCAGTGATGCTTGACTTTATTAGTGAGTATACCGGACAAAAACCTGAATCAGAGAGAGCGTTTACTTTCAGGACGCATAAAACTTTTAATCGATTTTTGGCTGCTATAAAAGTGTCCATTCTTCAGTTTGCCAATGATGATCAGAAAGATATGTTTCTTTCTGCTATTGGTTCAGATAATTTTTCTTTAAAAGAAAAGTTACTTGTCTTATTTTGGCAACTAGTGTATGGTAACGCACTTTTTGCTAAAGTGACTAAAGACGTGTTTATGAAGGCGGTTTATCAGGGAAGATCATCTCTTTCTGCCATAGATATATTGAGTTTATTGCATTATATAAAGGAAACCGAATCCGGAGAATTGAACTGGTCGGAAGAAACGCTGAAGATAACGGCATCTAAATATCTGACAATACTCAAAAAAATGGACTTGGTAGATGGCAAAACGACCAAGGAGATATGTCATCCCATTATTACCGGACAGTTATTTGTTTATTTTGTTCGTTGGATGATTGTTACATGTCCTGAAAACCGGACTTTAGAGAATCCTTTTGCGGTTTTTAGCTTTATGGATAAGAAAACAATTATTGAGAGATTAAAAAAAGTAGAATATCTTTCCCTTTGGCAAATAAGCCAGATGGGAGAGGACGTAACCATAGATTTGATAGCACATGAATAGCACATTTCAGATAGAACATAATCGTTTGTTTGGAGAACTAAGAGAAGTGCTTAAAACAGATATAGCGCGTATCACAGGTAAAGCTAATGGGGGAAGAAGTATTCTTTTTGTTTATCCCCCTAAAGATGATGATGCTTATATTGCGTATGCAAAAGAGAATTTCAATCCCGATACGTATTCTTTTATCGATTTAAGGTCTCTTTTTACTGAGTTTGTTTCCGAACGAGGATTAGAGCAGTTTCAAGAGAATTATAAGGAATTTAGCAATGAAGTTTTCTTTAGCGATAATTTTTATGAGGAAACTTTCTTTTGTTATGTAATGAATAGGATAGAAACTTCTTATCAATCTCATAAAATACCCGTTCTGATTCATACAGGTGCCATTTATGGGATGGGTTTCTCCAATATTAATATAATGGAGCATCAGATAGTTATGCGTGCTCAGTTACCTTTAATTGTTTTTTATCCCGCGATAATAGTTGATAAAGATACTATCAAGTTTTTGGGCAAGCAGATTGCTTCCAAGTACCGCTGTATCGTAATAAAGTAAATAAATTCTTATGAGTAAGATAAAAGATATACTCTCCATAGAATTGGAGAACGACATAAAGAATGTCATTGATTTGAATTCGCAAAATGAAGAAGATATAAAAGAGGAACTGGATGGCTTTATCCTTACAGAAAGTCTTGCCAAACATTTATCTGATTTTTTGGATGTGTTCTGTTCAGATATGAAGGAATCTGGCGTGTGGCTTAGCGGTTTTTATGGTTCCGGTAAATCTTATTTTGCGAAAATGATAGGTTTCCTGATTGCTAATCCGGTTATTAAGGGGACTTCTATGCGTGATCGGTTTATGCCTAAATTGATAGGACTCAAGAATAAAGAAATCCTGGAGAATCAGATTCGCTCATTGGATAAGACGGATTATCAGGTTACATTGTTCGATTGTGCCAAGGTGGATTCAAGTTATGGGCTTTCGTACATGGCCATGAGCCATTTCTTGTTGTCATTAGGTTTTCTGAGTAACTGGATTGGTATGATGGAGTTCAATTTGATGCTTGAAAACAAATATGACAAATTCTTAGCTACAGTAAAGGAACAGAATGCAGGTAAAGATTGGCATGACATAAGGAAGAAAATGTCAGCTGTTTCAGCTCTAAAGAAAGCCATTCTTACGTTTATGGCAGAAGATGAATATGAGGAAACCCGTAAGTTGATTGATGAAAAAATTAAAACTTACGATGCTACCAAATTGAAGGATGATTTGATGCTTTATCAGGAGCTTTATCCGGAAAAGAAAATTGTATTCTTTATTGATGAGGTCAGCGAGGCATTAAGTCAGAAAAAAATAAACCTATTGGATTTGGAAGGACTTTCAGAAGCCTTGTCTTCTCTTGGTAACAGGGTATGGACAGTGGGTATTGCACAACAGGCCTTTAATGATGTGTTGAACGCATCTGGGCTGAATATTCATCAGCTTAATAAGGTGGAAGCCAGATTTAAGACCCGTATTCCTATAGCTGCAGAAGAAATAGATACAATTATCCGTAAGCGGTTGTTGGCTAAGACTGATTCCGGAAAAGAACAGTTGGAAGCTTATTATCATAAGAACAACGGTATGATTCAGGATATAACCCATATTGCAGGTGTTTCCTTGAATGTCACCAAAGATGAGCATACCTACGCAGATTATTATCCGTTCTATGAACATCAGTTCAAGTTATTGCAATATTTTCTTTTCGGATCAAGAGATACCGTAACTTCTCAGATTGGTACCCGTGGTATGTTGGTTTCTGTATTTGATGTATTAAAAAAAGAAGCCATGACAGAAGCGGATGTATTTACACATGTCAATGCTACCCAGCTGTGCCGACAGGCAGAAGAGAATATTCCGGAAGCGTTGCGCATGCGTTATGAGCAGGCCGATGATTACATTAACAAGATTGGAATGAAGTATGTAGAAGGTCGGGCTTTGTTGCAGACTATTCATTTCCTAGAAAAAGCCAATGCTTATACCACAATAGAAAATATTACCAAATCGTATGTTCGCAGACCGGAAGACTATTACAGTGTGCTTGCTGAAGTAAAGAAGGCACTGGAAATATTAGTTGAGCGAAATGTGTTGATTGCATCTGATAACCAGTATCGTATTACGAGTCAGATAGAACAGCAGATTATAGATGATATGAATTCATTTTCTGCGGAAGCCTATCGCGTGCGTGCCGAAGTAACCAAAATATTGAAACAGCAGAAAATTATCAAGATTTCGCAGACACTTACTTCAGATGGACAAGCTGTACCTTTCTGTGTAGAAAGTTCCCTTGGAGAAAACTTTGCCAATGCTGGTGAAAAATACATGAAGGTCAGTTTCTTTGATGTCTTTCATGAAGATCATGCACAGCTTGTGGCTTCTGTAAAGCAGGATACACAGAGCCAGAAAGGTATAATGAGCATAATTCCTTCCTCAGTTTACGGAACAGAGATTTTTAATCGTGCGCAGGAATTGTTGAAGATAGATTATATTGAAACGAAGACTTATCATACGGCAGAAGAGAAGAAGGTGGTAAACAATATTGTTTCAACCAAAGAAGAAAAAATGAGATTCCTTACGGAGTTAATCAATAAATCTTATACGGAAGGAACTGCAGTCTATCTGTTTAACACCTATCAGTTGACTGATGCCAATTACCAGAAAGAAATAGAATCTCTCCAGCGCAAGATGTTTGGAAATATTTTCTATAAAAGATTGAATGTGTCCTTATCCGATTCGTTGGCGGTGAAAGTGCTTACAGCGAACAGTACACAGCTGGCCACCATGTTTGGCGGTTCGGAGGAATTCCGTTTCTTTGATTCTGCTGGAAAGTTTATCGGTGAGAATTTAAGTGTATCTACAGAGATTCTAGAGAAATGTAAGTCGTACTGTACGGGAGATAAACTGGAAGAGGATCTTTCTGCACCTCCTACCGGTTATAAGTTTGGCACGATCATTACCGCGGTAGCTGCCTTGTTCCGTGGCAATAAATTGATCGCTAAGTACAATGGTGAAGATTATCATTCAGTGTCGGATGCACTTGCTGCTAAGATTTTTGATAATACCCGCAATTTTGCAAAAGCATCGTTCAAGGCAGTCATGAAATCTTTGTCTTATAATGAGCGACAGGAAATTGTGGACATTCTGAAAGAGGATTGCCGGTATAAGAAGATCACCGGAGATAATGCTCCATCTTATAATTTAAATGATTTTGAGTTGGTGGACTGTATTCGTATCCTTTCCAAACGAATGATGGATAAGGTGAAGGACAGGATTATGGGGGATGATGAAATGGAACAGTTGTTTAAGCGCTCTGTTCAAGCACGTAATGTATTTATCCAATATACAGCCGCTGTAACAGATGTAACTTATATAGCTACTGCGCGGACATTCCTTCAGGAAGCAGATGATTATATTAAGGCGGTAGAGCAGGTACTAAAGGATTTAAAGTTCATAGATAATGAGTTTAAAGCTATTGAGGAGGAACGTGCTTTCATTCAAAATGTGGCGGAAGAATTTGACAAGACAGGGAATGACATGAACTTGATTCGTGGCAAAAAAGAACAATTTGAAGAAGCGCGGGAAAAGGACTTGGTGGCCAATGCTCCATTAATGAAAAAACTGACCCAGGACATTAAGGATATTTATTACGAGGTAATGAAGCATAAGGCTGAATTATTGAGTGGAGAAGTTATAGCATTATTTACAAAAACAGAGGAACTGAAGCAGCAAATAGCCCAATATCCTAAAGATTGGAATGTCAGACTTTATCGCAAAATAGAAGACTTGGAAAAATCGTGGAAGCAATATGCAACGGTTAAAATAAGTTTGGATAAGTGGAGTGTGAAATGTAGTAATACAGGCATGTTGTTGCGCGACATTGAGTATAAGATTACGAATCTGGGTATTGTTAGTCAGAAAGTAAGTTTGTGGGATACAGAGATTGTGACTCAAGATCCTACTCCGAAAAAGCCTGATATTCCCAAGCAACCCAATGGCCCAACTTCTGAAGATAAGCCAATGCCGAAACCTCAACCAATACATCGCAATATGAAGGCAAAGTTGCCGAGAGGTATTGTTTCAGTGGCTGAATACAGATCTTGGTTAAAACAACAGTTGGCAATGTTGAACATGTTTGGTGAAGATGATATTTTGAATTTTGATAATTAAGAATGAAAGATAGTAATAAAGAATAGATATGAAATTAATCGATCATGTACTCCATATACGTAGCCTGATACAACAGGCCATTGATAACCGTTTCTCCCGTTTGGGACTGGAAGCAGCGGAGGAAAAAGAACTTCCGGAAAATGCTTCAACCAGTAACAGAGAGAAGAGAAATAGACTGGAAGCTATTATTGCAACGCATAAGCAGGCGTTAGGTAATGACTATGCGAAAGCGAGAAAGGAGACCATCAATGAATGTACCTTCACGCTTTTCAATCGTTTGGCAGCTCTGAAGGTGATGGAAGACAGGGAACTTTTCCCGGAAGTAATCCGTTGTCGTGTGGAGCATGGAAACCTTTCGTATGCGCATAAACAATGGCTGGAAGAACATACGGAAGAACGAAATGCGGAACGTATGGGCTTGAAGCATTTTCTGCAAGATAAATTTCAGGAACTTTCTGATAGTTATAAGATTCCTTTGTATAGTCCGGATTATGCATACGCTATGTTGCCTACAGCTGATGAATTGTTTGAAATTATTACGGCTTTTAATGAGATCGAACAAGATGCGGATTGCGGTGCAGATATTTGGAAAGGCGACGATATATTGGGCTGGATGTATGAGAATTTCAATACGGTAGAGAAACTTGCCTTCAAAGAATCTGGTGCCGATACTGAATATGACAAGGTTTCTTTACAGAGCCAGGTCTATACTCCTCAGTGGGTTGTCAAGTTTTTGGTAAACAATACGTTGGGTAAGATGTATTTGGAAATGTATCCGGACAGTAATTTTATTTATGATGAAAATGGTAAGGTGAAATACTTGATTGCCAATGCGCCCACTTCACAAATGCGTCATCCAAAAAGACTGGAAGAAATCAAGCTGATAGATCCAGCTTGCGGTAGCGGAAACTTTTTGATTTATGCGTTTTCACTATTTTATGATTTGTATCTGAATCAGATTGACCAGTATGAGGCCGATTATTCACGCAGGGATATACCGAAGCTGATTGTGGAAAACAATCTGTATGGGGTAGATTTGGATGAACGCGCCGTACAGCTTACTCAGATTGCTTTGTTTATTAAGGCTATGCAACTGAAAGGACGCAGAGGAGCTATGCCTGCCTATACGCATGTAGTAAGTACGCATTTTGAGCTTCCGGAATATGACAAGGTAGAGGCTGCTTTTATGTGGGGTTCAGACTGGAATGAAGCACAACAAAAGACAATCCGTTCTATTTGGGAAGATTTACGTGCTGCTTATAAATTTGGCTCTCTGATTCGTGTGGAAGAACAGTTGGATGCCCTGCTGCCGGTAGACTCTTCTGATATGTTTGCTAATCAATGGAAGGCGAATATGTTTGATTTCAAGCATCAGATGATTACAACCTTGCGCAATCAGGTACATCAGTGGACGGGTGAAGGCAGCAATGAATATTCATTGGCAAAGGCGAATGATGCCATTACGTTTTTGGATATTCTAAGTACTAAGTTCGATGTGGCTGTAGCAAATCCGCCATATACGGATAGTGGGGATTTTGGAGCAAAATTGAAGGAGTTTGTGGGTGCAAATTATTCCAAGCCTTTGAAGTTTAATACTAATCTTTATGCTTGTTTTATCAAAAGATGCTGTGAACTGGCTGGTGATGATGGCAAGGTCGGAATGATCCATCCTCATACATTTATGTTTATTAAAACATTCGAAGATGTAAGAAAATATTTGATAGGACAGACACATATCAATGTGATGGTTGATTATGGTTTAGATCGAGTGAATCTTTTTGGTCCTGGTATATTGTTGGATGCAACTTTCTATACATTGGATAAATCCTTGTCCAATAAGGATGCAGGTGTGTATTTTAATATCACTACAAATTTACAAGAAAAGTTTAAGAAGGATGTATTGAGCCAAGCATATACTGATTTTTGCAATGGAAGACAGAATGACCGTGTCTATCAGTTAACTCAATCAAAACTGAAAGATATAAAGTCTTATCCTTTTATTTATTGGATCTCGGATGAGTTTAGAGAGAAATTTCATCATGAGACCATTGCAGAACGATATGATATATGTAATGGAATCTCTTCTGGTGGAAACAATGAACAATTTTATAGGTATCATTGGGAGGTTTGTCGGGACGATATTATGTGTAGTTCGAACTTAAATAATTATAAATGGGTCTTTATTAACAAAGGAGGTCCATATCAAAAATGGTATGGTAATATTTGGCTTGTTTTTCTATGGGAAAATAATGGGAAGAAACTTAAAGAGTTAAAGAAAAAATGTTCGTCTATCCGTTATGGATATGAAAATTATTATTTTAAGGAAGGTTTAGCTTTTACTGGTGCAAGTAGTAAATCTTTATCTGTTCGTTTTCAACCACAATTTTGTATTTTTGAAAGGGCTGGTAAATCTATTTTTGCAAAAGAAGAAAATGATGATTATCTATCTTTGTTGGCCTTTATGAATTCCTCATTATGTGCCTATTTAATGGATTCTTTAAATCCAACTGTATCTTTCCAGTCTGGTGATATAGAAAGAATACCGTATATAGAACAAAAAGATAAGTATGTTAAAATTATTACTCAGCAAAATATTGACATTGTAAAAGATTTAAGTAAATATTCAATTATAGAACCTTTGTATCAGTCAACGCCTATTAAATGTTGTAATAATATTTATAATAGTATATTGGACTTTTATATTTGGGAAGCCTCAATGTTAACTATAGTATTACTCAATGAAGCTTTGATAAATAAATCTGTTTTTAAGTCTTTTACACTAAAAGAGGTTGATATAAGATTGGTATATGATGAAGAAGGTATGCCAGTTGGTAATTATAGCATTTCCTCTCAAGCCAAAGAAGCTTATAAAGAATGGCTATCAACCAATACAGAATTTCCTGCTTCTCCAGAAGTGTGGGAGCATATCGAATCTTTGGAGATTAATGAAGATCAACCGCATATCGATGATTTTGAATCACTTTATCAGAATAACAACGGATGGGAAGAATTCTGCATCAAACATAAGATGAACCCGATAGAAGTATGGCATCAGTTTAAAAATGCCGGTATATTGCCACCACAACGTACGCAGGTATTGGCTTTTGAACTGATAACAGACGTAATCCGTAGTGTCTTGGCGAAAGATGATGATGGGGTAATCCCTTTGACGGAACGTATGGGCGAAGAACAGTTGGCTGGTCGTATAGAGCAGGAATTGGTGGAACGCGGATATAATTCGGCACAGATCTCACAGATTATTCAGTTGCTTGGAACACCATTGGACAAATATTTGCAGGATAAGTTCTTCAAACAGCTGAGCGATCATCTGAATCTCTTTATGTATCTGCCAAAGACTCCATTTATCTGGCATCTGACAAGTGGTCCGCACCATGCCATAGAATTGTATATCAGTATCTATAAATGGAGTCGTGATACCGTGTTCCGCATCAAGAGTGTCTATATAGCCAATAGGGAAACAGCCTTGAACGACCGTCTTTTGGGTATAGATGTAAGTACCGCCAATGGTCAGCTTGAGGCTGGGGAACTGAAGGAACAGCTGAAAGAACTGAAAGCGTTTGCGGAAAAGATAGATGAACTGTTGGCAAGCGGTTATGATCCAAAATTGGATGACGGTGTAGGCAAGAACATTGCTCCGTTGCAGAAAGCAGGCTTGTTGAGCTATGAGGTGCTGAATGCCGGACAGCTCAAAAAATATCTGAATGCGGACTGGTGATAGGATAACTAAAAAGAAAAAGTATGAAGGAGAATTCACTATACGATAAAAAGTCTCTCCGTGAGATTACGGGAAAGAGTACAGACTGGAACGAAGTGGCGAAAGACTGCGTGGCTTTCAGTAATGCTCAGGGGGGTGTGATAGACTATGGCATAGAAGATGATACGGATGCACCACCGGCAGACCAGAAGGTATCAGAAGATATAGCCATTAATTTGGAGAACAAAATCAGTGGTAAGACGCTGAATGTATCTGTCCATACTGAAATCCGGACGCATGATAACGGCGGGCAGTATATCCGTTTGCATATAGCCCGCGGTATTTCTTCGGCGTCTACTACATCCGGTAAATATTTCATACGGGTAAGCGACAATAGTGTTCCGCTTACGGGGGATGACATAACCCGCCTTTCAGCAGAAAAAGGGTATTATCGTTGGGAGGATGAGGAAAGTAAATGGAGCTGGAAAGATGCCGATAAAGAAAAACTGACAGCTTTGCTTCAGTATCTGCGGACTTCAAACCGTGTGTCGGAGTTTGTAAAGCAGAAAGAAGATAAGGAACTGCTGAATCATTACTTTCTGACAGTGGAAGAGTCGGATAAAATGACTAACTTGGGAGTGCTTTTTATCGGAACTCAATCGCAACGAGGCAGGTTGATGAACGCTCCTGTGTTGCAGTGTATTCAGTTTGATCAGTACGGCGATAAGGTCTGGAAATACCTGATTGATGACTTTACCAAGAATCCTCAGGAAATCATTGAAGCGATATGGAACAATGTGCCTGTTTGGAGGGAAAGCAATGAAATCAGCGACGGACTGTTCCGCAAGGAAATTCCTGCGTATGACGAAGCGGTAGTCAGAGAACTGACCTGCAATGCGTTGGTACATCGTCCTTATACGGTAAGAGGAGATATTTTTATCAATATCTACCCGGACAGAATTGAAGTGGTCAATCCCGGAGCGTTGCCATTGGGAGTTACTCCGCAGAATATCCTTCATAAAACGGTAAAGAGAAATGAGCATTTTGCCAATCTGTGTTATGCCCTGCAAATGATGGAGCGTGAAGGTTCCGGGTATGATAAGATGTATGAAGTGCTGCTTTCTAATGGAAAACAGATTCCGAAAGTAGAGGAAGGAGATGATTATGTGAAGGCCATAGTAGGAAGACGCATCATTAGTCAGGAAGCCATCAAGGTGATCCGCTATGCTATGCAGGTAACGGAACTCCGTCAGAAGCAAATTATCTGTTTAGGGCTGATAGCCCAGCATGAAAGCATTTCAGCGGCAGATCTGATTAAATTGCTGAACCTGAAGAATAGGAATGAGCTTTCTCCGTGGCTTGATAAGTTGGTGGATGAGGGCATTGTTGAAACTTCGGGTAGAAAGAAGGGAAAGGAATATCGGGTGAATGACTCTATTTTAAGGCAGAGTGATTATAAGGGTACTACTTCACTGAAGAGAATTGAACCTTACAGACTTCGTGAACTGATTATAGAAGACTTGAAGATATATGAATGCTCAGGAGTGAAAGATATACATCAGAGAATCGGAATCGAAATTCCTTATAAGAAAGTTCTGGAACAGATTAAGACCATGCTTACTGATGGAATAATAGAGTCGGAAGGCAAAAACAGATGGATAAAATATAAGCTGAAGAAATGATGATTCTCATTTCCAAAATTGGGAATAAAAGAAGTGATAAAAAGCGATTTGGAAATGAGAAATGGAAACGATGAATTATAATTCTCTGTTAATTAAACGATTAATCATTTTCAAAATTTAAAATAAAGAAAGAGATAAAATCGATTTTGAAAGAGAAAAATGAAAGAGATTAAGCTTTAAACATAGAAAATCATGATTGATAAATGGTTTCAAAACGATATAAATAAAGTATTGGCTATACATGACCGTGTGGTGGTGACAGATGCTTTAGGAGAAGGTCGATTCCTGTTGGACTATTTACCTTCGGATGTAGTGGTTATCAATACCGGCGATAGGGAAATAGATGAGATCGAGGCGAGATATAAGGCTGAAAAGGACTGTATCGGCAAGAAGGTAGTATTCTATAAGCAGAATACGCCGGATTCCTTATGCTTTTTGTTGGAATATGCAGAGACTTATGGTTGTGTTGTGTTGGATGATATGGAGGCATATATCAGAAGGCATCTGTTTGAGGGGATAAAGGAGAATACAGAACTAGGAAAGCAGGAACTTCTGATGGCTGCCAAATTAAGCAAAGGAAAAGACTTGAACTGGTGGCATGGGGTTAGTCAGGGAATAATTAAGCCGTTAGATACAGATGGACTGGTAATAGACTTGCTACATCATCCAAAAGAGACTAAAAAGAATATGGATGGAGATGTCTGGACGATTTTTGAATCGGAAGTTTATAGCCTTATCTCAAAGCCACAGACAAAGCAACCAGTGGAAGTTTTAGCACAGGCAGTAGCTGATTCGATATTTGACGGACTGATTCATAATAACATATCAGACAGACTTTTGAAAATCTATTATAAGTGTGTGGACAGTAATTCAATGAGGGAGCCCCTGTTGAATTATATCGAGAAATACAAGATCCCTCAAGGAGTGTCTGTATTGGATACCCATCCGGACCATTGCCTGATAGAGCTGGACAGACTGTATTTCAAGCAACTTAGTGCTGCATTGGAGAATAATGAATATATTATCGGATTTCAGCAATATGTTCACAATCGGACCAAGAGTAAGAAAGCAGAGGCATATAAGGCTGGATGGTTGAAGGATGTAAAAGTATTGCTTGACTTTGAGAACGGGAAACTTTATGAAATTAATACCATTTCTCAACTGGCAACTTATTATCAATCGCATTTTGCTCCTTTGGATTCAGCCATAAGACATCTGTATGTGGCATGGCTTCAGGAAGAAAAATTGTTGCGTCCCTATCAGTACAGATATGAACAATATAATAAAGAATTGCTTGACCGCTGGTTTGGGCTTATAGGTGAATATAAACCAACTCAACGAAACTTTATAGCTGATAAACTTTCCGGAAACGGCCGGAAGGTGGTTATAGTTTGTGATGGGTTAAGGCTTGAAATAGCAGAAGCCATAGCAGACAAGCTGAAAGTAAAAGGCATAAGGAATATGGCTTTTGCAGAACTACCATCGGTAACGGAAAATGGCATGAGTTTGCTTTTTGGTTGTGCGGAAGTGGAAGACATTGCCCAAACAAGGTATAGTAACCTGAAGGCTATGATCCCCGATGTGGAGATTCTTCAACTGGAGAAACTCAACAGCGGAGTAACGGCAAATAAGTTAGTATTGATGTTCGGAGATATAGATCAAGTGGGCGAAAAGAAACAACTGGCCGGATTGAAAGATATAAATGCATACGAGGTATTTGTTTCAGAAAAAATCAACGAGCTCTTCAGTATGGGATATAGTAAGGTATATCTTACGGCTGATCATGGATTTGTGATAACTGGAATTCTGGATGAGGCAGACAAAATTCCGGTTCCAGCTGGGGATATAATTAAATCGGAGGAAAGATTTTGTTTGGCAAATGATACCTTGGACAATGAAAATATAATTGTACGGAATCAGAAGTATAAGGATAGTCAATACCAATATTATACGAAATCGGACAAACCGTTTGTTTCAAAAGGTGCATACGGTTATGCACATGGTGGATTTACTCCTCAGGAATGTATTATTCCGGCTTATGAGTTTGCAAATGATAATCAGGAGTCTTTAGGAGTATCTATCGTAAACAAATCTGCTTTGCAGAATGTAACGGGAACTTATTTCACGGTTAAGCTGAAGGCCGAAAGTGTAGAGAATACGTTGTTTAAGGCAGAGAGAAAAGTGGTGATTCAGATTTATGGAAATGGGACTTTGATGAGCACGTCTTCGGTTTATAGAATGACCCCTTCATCTGTGCAGGAAGCGGAATTTGCATTGGCTGCAACGGATAATGTGAAGGTAGTGGTTGTAGATATTCAGACACAACAGCAAGTGGATTTCTGCGATGTGAAAAAATCTGTATCGCGAGATTTGGATGACTTATTTTAAAAGATGGCACTATGTTGGAATTAGATAAAAAGTTATTGGATTTATTTCAAGGATATGTAGTTAGAAAAGATGTGGTTCGCTCTGTAAAAGGTGGGGCGAATGTACCGGTTTTTGTACTGGAGTACCTGCTTGCCAATTCATGCAGTACGGATGATGAACAGAAAATAGCGGAAGGAATTGAAAATGTGAAAAACGTGCTCCGTAAGCATTATGTCAATCCGGATGAGGCAAACCTGATACAAGCTAAAATAAGGGAAGAGGGTTCTTATAAGGTGATAGATAAGATTTCTGTCCGTTTAGATGCTTCTAAAGATAAATATTGGGCTGAACTGTCCAATCTGAATATTCGTGATGCCAATATCGATGACCGAATTGTAACGGAACATGAAAAGATGATGATGGGGGGAATATGGGCAATCGTAGATATTGCATACGATTCTACGCTGGCCATTGGTAGTAAATTGTATCCGTTTGTAGTATCTAAAGTTCGTCCTATCCAGTTATCGAACTTTGACATGTCCAGAATAATAAACAACAGAAAGAATTTCACCAATGAAGAGTGGCTGAACGTATTATTGCGTAGTGCTGGTTATGAACCGGAATCGGAAGGAATGACACAACGTATGAAGATGCTTCTTCTTTCACGTTTTGTTCCCTTAGTAGAAGCTAACTTTAACATGGCAGAACTCGGTCCTAGAAGTTCTGGTAAATCATACGTGTTCAAGGAATTGTCGCCATATTCCATGTTGGTATCTGGTGGACAAGGTACGGCTGCCTCTCTTTTTGTGAATAACTCCAATGGTCAGATTGGAGCAATGGGTAAATGGGATGCTGTATGTTTCGACGAATCGACTGATGAGTTGTTTAAAGACCGAGAAGTGGTACCGTTGATGAAGGATTATATGGAATCCGGTTCGTTCTCAAGGGCTGGAAAATCAGGAGAAAAATCAGCTAATGCTTCTATTATCCTTAATGGTAATATTAATCAGCCTGTGGAAACTGTATTGCAGACAAGTCATTTATTTAGTCCTTTCTCCGATAAAATATCAAACGATACGGCATTTCTTGATCGTATAGGTTTCTTCTTGCCGGGATGGGAAATTATGAAATTTGCACCAGCCAATTTTACTAATCATTTTGGCTTTAGTACAGATTTCTTCAGTGAGATGCTTCATGCTTTAAGAAAGGACAATTACACGAATGCCATAGATGAGTATTTTACGCTAGGCTCACAAATGCGTCAGCGCGATACGAAACCGGTTCGCAAAACTGTTTCAGGACTTATCAAGTTACTGCATCCGGATGGAAAGTACACCAAGGAAGATGTACGTGTTTATCTGGAATGGGCAATTGAAATGCGTAGAAGGGTAAAAGAGCAGTTGAAACGTATTGGCGGAATGGAGTTTTGGGATACTAATTTCTCTTACATTGATAAAGAAACCCAAGAAGAAACTTTTGTTCCTGTGCCGGAAGAAAGAGGAAATGGGCTGATTGGTGATTCTCCATTGCCTCCTGGCACCTGTTATTCTGCTACTTCGGATGGGGATAAGGTTGCTTTGGTAAAGATAGAGGTAATCACAATGGCAGGCAATGGAAAGTTAAACATCACCGGAACGAATTCAACTGCCGTTAAAGAGGATATTAAGAATACGTATAACTATATGAGAGCGAATGAGAAGATGTTGCTTTCTCAACAACGTTCGTTTGCTAACATGGATGTGACGGTTCAGGTAACAGCTTTATTAGGTTCTACTGTACAGAGCGGAATTGGTGGAGCTGTTTTTGCTGCTATCATTTCATCTGTATTCAGCAAGAACCTGAAACCTGCTTTAGGTATTATTGGTAATATATCTATCGGTGGAGCTATAGAACGTGCTATCAATTTCAGTGACAAGGTTTCCGTCTTGTCGGAAAACGGAGCAAAGACGGTGCTTGTGCCTATGGACAATCTGGCTGAACTTTCTACGTTGCCGACTACTATTTTAGGCAAGACTGATGTTCCTTTCTATGCCAATACACAAATGATCATTCAGAAGATGATGTTGTAAATGTATGGTTCATAATAAAAACATAAAAATCTGTATACATATATAAGAATAATTATGATTGATGATTTGTACTTGTATAGAGCTTCCGATGATTACAAGAAAGTTATTGAAGAAAGATTCGCGTTGCCTGAATATAAAAAACTATTAAAATTAAATATTCTACTACAGATAACTGGTTTACCTATAAGTGTTAGAGTCTTAAGAGAACGTGGGTTTTCTGAACTAACAGAGGAATTAGCTGAATTCACAAGTTGCACAACACGTATAATACATCAAAAGTTAGATGATGATCAGTTAATGTCAAATGTAGAACTTGAAAAGCGAATTTCATGTTTTTTAGCTCAAAGTATTGTTGAAAATATTGATGAGACGCGTCTTTTGGATATATGTTTGGGAGCATCTTGTGCAAAGTGGACGAAAAGAAGGGTAGAATCTCAGTTGATGACATATAATGATACGTTTTATAACGTGATAGATTTTCTAAAAAAATTGAAGGATTATGATATTAAGTATTATACAACCTTTAAAGGTAAAGGTTGTATAATTACAGATTTATATATTAATAGTAGATTATATATTTCTTTAAAGCTTTCTATCGGTGCTGTAACTATATCTATTGTTTCAACTCAATACGATTTGCCATTTTGGGAAGTAATTATACACCATGATA
>ULYM01008466.1_pt1 | contig 15750 bp, 10 predicted proteins | sample 1962141 | NCBI WGS metagenome assembly ULYM01 (sample SAMEA4835862, study PRJEB28245) | human gut metagenome | biome: gut microbiome; material: fecal sample | place: Denmark | collected 2008
GGGCGATATCAGTAAGATTTTTAAAGATTGTCCGTCATTGGTAATGTTAGGCGGATTAAAGAATCTTGGTATGAGTTATTCTTCGGCTTATTATATACACGAAAATAAGAGGGAATATACCTTGGATTTATCTTATAGTCCATTATTAACACATGATAGTTTAATGAATATAATAAATAATTTATACGATATAAAATCTAAAGGAGTTAAACCGCAAACACTTCAATTAGGAGATACAAATAAAGCAAAATTAACTGCAGAAGAAATAGCAATTGCAACCAATAAAGGTTGGAATGTTATATAAATAAGGAGGGAGAAAAATGGCCAATACATTAAAAATTAAAAGAGGTTTAAAGGCCGACATTAGTAAATTAAGACTAGTAGCTGGAGAGTTAGCAGTAGCATTAGATACTCAAGAGTTATATGTTGGTGACAATGAAGGAAATGTAAAAATAGTTAAAGGTGGAGCATCAGGTGCAGTTGAAAGCGCTAACAAATTAACAGTAGCAAGAACAATTACAGCAACAGGAGATGCGACTGGTTCTACTTCATTTGATGGATCTCAAAATGTTGAGATGGCATTAGAATTAGCAACTAGCGGAGTAACTGCTGGTACTTATTCAAAAGTAACTGTTGATGCAAAAGGTAGAGTAACAGCTGGCTCTAATATTACTGTTGAGGATATTGGAGATTTATCAACAACTTTAGCTGGATTAGCAACAAAAGAAGAATTAAGTGGATATGTAAAAACTACAGACTTAACTGCTGAATTAAACAAAAAAGTAGATAAAGTAGCAGGAAAATCTTTAATTGATGATACAGAAATTACAAGATTAGCTTCTGTTAAAAACTATGATGATACTGCAATTAAAGCAGACATAGCTAAGAAAGCTGATGCAGCTGCAATGAGCACAGCTTTAGAAGGAAAAGTTGATAAAGTTGAAGGAAAAGTATTGTCAAGTAATGATTACACAACAGCAGAAAAAGAAAAATTAGCAGGATTATCTAATTATAATGATACAGAAATTAAAGCTGACATAGCTAAAAAAGCAAATGCAGCAGATGTTTATACACAAACACAAGTAAATACTGAGTTAGGTAAAAAGGCAGACAAAACAACAGTTGAATCATTAACAACAACTGTTAACGGAAAAGCAAATAAAGCTACTACTATTTCAGGATATGGTATCACAGATGCTTATACAAAGAAAGAAGTAGATGCAAAAGTTTCATCTGTTTATAAATATAAAGCCAGTGTAGCTAATGAAGCAGCATTACCTACTGAAGGACAAGTAGTTGGTGATGTTTATAACCTAGAAGACACAGGAATGAATGTTGCATGGACTGGTGAAGGATGGGATAAATTAGGTTCTGTAGTAGACTTAACACCATACTTAACTAAAGATGATGCAGGTAACACATATGCTGCTAAAGCAACTACACTTGAAGGTTATGGCATCACAGATGCATATACTCAATCAGCAGTTGATACTGAATTAAACAAAAAGGTAGATAAAGAAACAGGAAAACAATTATCTACAAATGACTATACAACTGCTGAAAAAACAAAATTAACTGGTATTGCAACAGGAGCAGAAGTTAATAAAATTGATGCAGTAAAAGTTAATGGAACAGCTTTAGGAATTACAGATAAGGCTGTAAATATAGATTTATCTAATTACGCAACTAAATCTACAACATTGGCAGGATATGGCATTACAAACGCTTATACTAAAGATGAAGTTAATACTGAATTAGGTAAGAAAGCCAACAGTAGCGACGTTTATACAAAGACTGAAGTTAATGATGCTTTAGTAAATAAACTAAGTAATACAGACGTAATTGATGGGGGCACTTTCTAATAAGTGCTCCTTATTTTTTTAAAGAGGTGAGAACGAGATGGGCTCTATTAAAGAGAAAATAAAATACATAAAAGAAACAAAGAAATTAATAAGAGAGGCTATCATCGCTCAGGGCGTAGATGTGCCAGAAAACACTACATTTAGAGATTATGCAAACAAGATAGATAGTATAAAAAATACTACACACGTATCAGATAATACAACACTTACATCTGGTACGGCAGTAGAAAAGAAAATATATTATTTAAGTAAAACAAAAGAAAATATAAAAAGAGCTATTGTAGCAGCAGGAGTAAGTGTATTAGAAACAGATACTTTTAGAAGTTATGCTGACAAAATAGCTCAAATAAAAAGATAGGAGGGTGAAGAATGGCTAATAAAATTACATGGGCTGATAAGGTAGCCCTTCAAGAAAAACCAGATGTTATAGCAGAAAATAAGGTTACAGCAGCAGATATGAATCAAATTAAAACAGCCGTTAATGAGACAATAGATACAATGCCAAGTAATTTGGTGAATGGAAAAGCAGAAGGAAGCATTAGATCTATTGGTGCTTATGACGAAACAGGAAAATTATTAGGGGAAGAGGCGCAAGCTTTTGGTCATCAAACAATAGCATCAGGTCTTGCTTCTCATGCAGAAGGATGGAATACAATAGCATCGGGTCCTAAGTCTCATGCAGAAGGAGATAGTAACACGGCATCAAGTGACTACTCTCATGCAGAAGGAAATGGTACTAAAGCATCGGGCCGCGCTTCTCATACAGAAGGATTAAGCACAACAGCATCAGGTCTTGCTTCTCATGCAGAAGGAAGGGCGACAACAGCAGGAGCCGATTATCAACATGTTCAAGATAAATTTAATATACCAGATACAACAAGTGCTCATATTGTGGGAAACGGCAGTTATGGCTTTGAATCTAATGCTTACACATTAGATTGGAATGGTAATGCTTGGTTTGCTGGCGATGTTTATACAGGAAGTACTTCTGGAACTAATAAAGACTCAGGAAGCAAAAAACTAGCGACTGAAGAATATGTAACTAATTTAGTCAGTGATACAGGATGGATTACTAGTACAACAACATCAAGCAATGGTGTATGTACTTATAACGCAGGTAACGCTGGTGGAGAACTACAGATACGTAAAATAGGAAAAATTGCTTATCTTAATTTAGCTTTGCGTTTAGATTTAAGTATTGATACAGCAATAGATGGTCAATATTTACTTACATTAAATGAAAAGTATAGACCTATTCAAACAATTTATTTTACAACACTTCTAACATGTAGGGATACATCAAAATGTAATCAATTATGTACAGTCGCTATTTCACCTGATGGTAAGGTGAAACTACCAAATCATATAGAAATAGCCAGAAAACAAACAGAATATGGATCTCAATCATTGTATTTAAATCACTTAGTGTCATATCCAGTTTAGTAAATTAAAAATAGGAGGAAATTAATTGTGGAATTAGGGGCGTAATGCCCCCCATATTTCGAAGTATATATGTGGTATAGAATTAAGTAAAAATAGAAAGGAGGCGAGATAATGGCGAACACAATAAAAATAAAGCGTGGATTGTCTAGTAACATTGATAACACGACTCTTGCTCAAGGTGAGTTAGCTATAACTACAGATACCAACGAATTGTATGTAGGAAAGGCAAATGGAAAAGAAAAGATAAATGTGCAAGCGAATTATAATCAAAATGATGAGAAGGCTGCTGATTATATAAAGAATAGACCATTTTATGAAATCTCTAATATTATTTTTCAAGGTGATGTTACTTTTACAAAAGGAGGAGAATTTGAGGGGTATTCGGGCACCATTCCTTTTTCTACTTCTTTTAAAAAAGATGATTTTAAAAAAGTGTGGAGATTACAAATATTATATGAGGAAAAACAGGAAAAACTTAGACGATATAGTTGGAATTATGAAAATGGACAAGACAATAATTTTGAATACTTCTCTTATTTCATAAGTGCTGAAGGGATGGCTGAAGTCTACTGGAATGGTGTCCATATAGTTTCTTCTGACACTGCGTTAAAAATTGATATTCCAGCGGACGGAGACACAGCAAGCACCAAAACTATAAATATTACTATAACAATGCAAACGAAAAGTGATACCCTAGATCTTATGTCGTTAGAAGATATAAAAGATATAGATAAGGTACTTCAAGGTAATCCGCCAAGATAAAATGAATAAAGGAGGGAGAAAGAATGAATACTTATAGATATAATGACGATTTTAAAGTAGTAGACAAGGATTCGTTAGCGTTTGTTACTTATCAAGCAAGAGAAGTTATAGAAAATAAATATAACGACCTTAGAAACAGACATGATTGGAAAACGATAACTATATCAGAAGATTCTTCTATCACTGAAGAAAAGACTGGGAAATTAGATATCTCAAGCGTTTTCTCTGGTAGCACTGACAATTTTTATAGAGTTTTAGGATATAACTCTATGTATAATGGTATCCTTTATTATGGGACAGAATCATTTAAAAATGTTATCGACAATTCTTTAGTTCGTGTCCAAAAAAATGCTGTAATATATTATGCAGGTGGAACGGCTTATTGCTTCACTGGAGAAGGCATTTATAGTCTTTTATGGGATGATACCGAAAAGAAAGGTTGGGTTACAAAAGTTAAGATGGATAATGAATCTTATTATGTATATGATAAAGAAATAGATGCATTGCCAAATATAACTGTGACTGCAGGAGATTTTGTTTGGGATGCGACTGCTAAGACATTAACAGTAAAAGGTGCAAGAAATACAACAAAGACTGCAACAATTAAGTTCAATGAAGATGTAGATGGTGTATATTATTCTTTGACTAATTCGAGCTCAACAACAGGAAGAATGGGAATGCTCTCAGCAAAAATAAATAACGAAGATTATTATATTGGATTGCTACAAGGATTTGGAACTCATTATTCTCAATGGAATATGAAAAAAAATGATGTAGTAACAATCGAATATACTGGAGATTCTACAGCAACTGCTAATGATGAATTTGTATTTAAAATAGAACATTGGCAAAAACCAAAACAAACAACTTCAACAGCGTCTTATACTAATTATGTTGTTGGAAACTCAGAATTAAATGATCAAATGAATGAAAGCTCGCTACGTACAGATGTTTTAAATATGAAATATGACATGAATGAACACCATACACATCATTATGAAGATTATCGTGGAGGCATTTTACCAACTTGTACAATAACTGACGGGGCTAATGGTTTTAATCATCCAGATCAATCTATTGATTTTAGTGCATCTTCTGCCGATGGGATGACGTATGAAACAACACTTACAATAGCAGAAGAAAACATGAGTGCAATGGGATTCTTAGCAACTATTACTTCTTCAACAGAATCTGCCACATTGGGAGAATGTACATTAAAAATTGAAAATACTACTCAACATAGAGTCTTATTGGAAACAAGCGTAATAGGAGAATCGAGAACAATAGAAGGAGTAAATACCGGAGATAGTATAAAAATGACCTTCACTTGTCCAGAAAATGTTTATACTCCAATGGAAGTAACAGTATCTATTGCAATGTATTTAACTATGGAGACAACTTCTAAGGTAGAAGATGTAATTTATTCGGCACTAATGACAGAAGAATTTATAACAGATCAAAAAATCGATTATTTAAGAACCGAATTAGAGCATGCTAAAGCAGGACAAAAACCACAAATACATATTGGAACATATCCAAACTTACAATTAATCTTAAATGCAGCAAGCGACAATTCTGAATGGAGAATCTGGCAAGGAAGCCAAGGAAATTGTACTTTAACAATTGGATTCGATACTTCTGAAATAGGAGAAGAGAGTACTTTTGGATGTACGGTTGTATTTAAAACACCTCATCGTTCTACTGCAACAACAGCGTTCTCTTGGGATGCCGATTATGGTGATTTAGTGAGTATCGTTGGGGATGATGTAGTAGATGGTATATTTACACCACAACTACTAAAAGTGTATGAAATGGTATTCACTTGGAATGGCTTTGTGATGAACTGTGTTGTCAAAGGAAGTAAATATACAGCACCACAGGAGTAAAAAATTATGATAGGGATTAAAAGAAGAAGCAGTATTTATTATCCAATAAAAGAATATTATAAAAGAAGAATAATGGTTGGGGATATATTAGGAAATAAAACATTATACGCAGATTTTCCTGATAATTTTGTCGATATAACTAATTTGAATGAGACAACGGACAATAGAACAATCTGTGAGTATAATTCTACTTCTACTTTAAATACTCGAATACAAGAATATACAGATACTGTATTTGAGTATGGTATTTATGTTGGAGCTACAGCATTAAGCAATAATATATATTTTTACAATCTTGAAACAAATAAATTAGAAGTAAATAAAAATGAGTATAAAATGTCAGATAAAGTACAAGATGTTACTGAAGTTACAGATTGTCAAGCATATAGACATATTTATATTAAAGATCCTAATATAAGACCTTTAAAAGTTGGTGATGCTCTTAAGAATGGTACTAAATTATATTTTAATATTCCAGATAATATTACTAAATTATATTCTGAATATAAATATACAAGTTCAACAAGGAGTAAAGTAAGATCTAAAACTCCTATATTAAAAGCAACACCTTCATCAGAATCCACAACAGATACTTTAATAAATAAATTTCTTAAGGTAACTTATTATCCTGATGGCACAGTACGAAGAGCATCCGTTACAAATCTAATCTTAACAAATGGAAGTTCTAATATAGATATATTTAAAGCAACTTATAATCAAAGTAATTTTTATAAACCAGAAATAAATGTATCATCATATACTATCACAAGTCCAACAACGATAACAGACTACAATGAATTTGATTTTTGGTCTCAGTTTATTCTAGTTGATGAAACTACTTTATAAGAGCCTAGAGCTCTTTTTTTGTTTGACAAAAAGCACATTATCTGGTATACTGTATTAAATACTGTGAATAGTTTATCGATACTATATAATAGGAAAAGGAGGGGATAGACATGGCTTATACACCTACCGCATGGCAAGACGATGAAACATTAGTAAATGCACAACGTATGAATAACATTGAAAGTGGAGTAAAAAATGCTAATGATAATAAGTCAGATATTAATCATAATCATGATGACAGGTATTCAAAATTAGATCATAATCATGATGATAGATATGCGAAGAAAGATGAGACATATACAAAGACTGAAGTTGATTTAAAAATAGATCCGATTAAGAAAGATGTAAAAGATTTACAAAGTGACGGTGCAACGATTAACAATAAACTTACCGTTTTAGAAAAAGAAACTTCTTCGTTGAGGGGAGACGTTAGAACCAATACTCGAAGTATTAGTACTGCTGAGGAGAATCTAGGAATATTGAGTGAATTAAATACAACAGATAAGAGTAGTTTAGTAGCTGCTATTAATGAAGTAAATATTTCCGGTGGAGGAGGTTCTGGAACAAAAAATTATGAAGAGTTGTTCAAGAAACCTCTAATAAACGGAAGAGAACTGATTGGAAATAAGACATCTAAGGAATTGGGACTGATTTCATCTGGCATAGGTAATGCTCAAGAAGTTATATTTAATGATGGCGAGACATTACAATCTAAGTATGAAGATGGCGGAATTAGAGGTCCGCAAGGCCCAAAGGGAGACAAAGGAGATCCTGGTACGCAAGGTGAAAGAGGATTAACTGGTCCTCAGGGACCTCAAGGAATTGCTGGTCCAAAAGGAGAAAAAGGAGAACAAGGATTAGTTGGTCCTGAAGGGCCTCAAGGACAAAGGGGTCCAGCCGGTCCTCAGGGTCCTCAGGGTCCTATTGGAAACATTGGATTAACTGGTCCAAAGGGAGATAAGGGAGATCCTGGACCTAGGGGTATTCAAGGAGAACAGGGTCCAAAAGGTGAAACTGGAAGCGTCGGTCCTCAGGGAGAACAGGGTCCAAGAGGAGATAGCTTTAGAATAACAGACGTGTTAGATAATACGAAGTTATTACCGGATGTTTCTACAGTTACAGACAATTTTGCTTATCTTGTTCGAAAGAATGAAGAAGAAGTAGAGTATGAAGATGGTGCACATTTGTTTATATTATTAGTCGGAAATAACACCTGGACCGATAATGGTCCATTTAGTGGAGTCGCAGGACCTCAAGGTCCACAAGGAGTACAGGGTGAACAAGGACCACAAGGAATACAAGGAGAAACAGGAAGATCATTTCAAATTTATGATACCTTAGAATCGTTTGCTTCTTTGCCAGATCCGACTACAGTTACAAATAATAATGTTTATTTAATATTGAAAGATGAAGAAGGTAGCGTCTTCCCAATACCACATATTGCAGTTTTACTTGTCGCAAATCAAAGCTGGTATGACGTAGGTCCTATGGGTACGCAAGGTCCAAAAGGTGATACTGGTTGGGGTGTTCCTGAAGGAGGAACGGTAGGACAAGCGTTGGTTAAAAATAGTGATACTGATTATGATACTAGTTGGAAAACCTTAATTCAAAAAACAACGGCAGAGTGCGTTTTGGCAGAAGGATGCTCTATTGCTTCTGGACACATGCCAGTCGCAATAAAAGAAGCTTTTACTGGTATCGTTCAATTAAGAGGATTAATCCGTAGAGAATTGACTTTAGGCACATGGAATGATTTATGTATAATACCGGAAGGATATAGACCTTCAGGCGCAATAGATTATATGTCTCCTAATAACTCCAATGACATCGGAGTACACATTAGAATACATAGTGATGGAAATATACAAGTATTCCCGACTGCTACTACTGCAGTTACTAATGAAACGCCAATTTACATAGATACAATATATATGATTTAAGAGAGGTGAGAAGATGGAGAAGATATTTATAAGAGAACGAATTAATGCTGTTGATTACAATAACGTAAATCAATGTCTTTTGTTTACTTCTTCAGATGCGGATATAGAAGGAGGAATTGTTAATGTCAACCTTGAGAGTGATGTGGCTGGATGGTATCAATTAACATTTGATGCTCCTGCTTTTATATTAAAAAATGGAGAGTTAATAGATAACCCAATATTAAAACATTTATTTCCCTTGTCTAAGTTAAAGTATACACGCATTACAAAGACGGGAGATAAAGAAGAAGAATTAATATTATATTTTATAGTTCAGCCAGAAGAAGATAGTAGAGATGAAAATGGAATAGTTCTAAAATCTTATACTTGTATTGATTATCCAAGACATAATTTATCTAAGGCTAAAAATGGTATAACTATTGGAGAAGATACTTTAGATGAAAAACGTTCTATGACACCTAATAATGAGGTTCCAAACGTAGACGGGAAAGTTCTTTACGTTAAGGCTGACGTTCAATCTCGAATGAATTTTAATAATTATTCAGAATTGGGTGGATGGTTAGATGCATTACCTGGGGCATTTGCTTATATACCAAGTGAAAATAGAGCTTTTAGATTAGTGAATACTGACCCAAGTAAAAAAGACTTGAATGATGAGAGTAAATTCATCAACTGGCATGAGTTAGAAGTTAACTCAGAAACGGGAACTTTTCAAACTTGTATAAAAGATAGCGATGGCAATATTATTCCAGAACCAGTATGGAGTCCTGAATGGGGTGGATATCCACTAGCACCAGATCCAAATAAATATGACTACGGTTCAATTGGGATAAATGATATTGATCCTGCCATAGTTCAATTTTATTGGGACACTGTGTGGTTTGACCCAGAAAAAACGATGGGACGTTATGATGGATTGTTATATAGAGAAAATAGTAGACTTTTGTATGATATATATGAAACCTTAGATTTTGAATTCCCAAATGATTTTCTAGGAACTAAATATAAGGTAGAAAATTTAGATGATACTGTTCCTTCTTATACTGGCGGAGCAACAATGTATGTCATCGAAACTGGAACTGTTTGGCAATATGTAAATGATACTTGGGAAGATACGCATAAGAATAAAAGAGAAGTGTTTAAAACAAAAGATACTCTAAAGGGAAAATGGGCAAAATTAGATCCACAAAAACCTTATCTTGCTCCTAACTATGCAGATAAATACTTAGATTATATCTTAGAAGGTACCGGATGGAAAGTCGGAGAAGTAGATAAGATATATATAGACAACGGAACTGTTGAATTAGCCGAAGATGGAGTAGTAAATCCTAAGAAAGTTGAATTAAGTACTTATTTATATTTCGACAATTCTAATGCATATAACGCAATATCTGAACTATGCAATGCTTTTAAATGTTATCCTCGTTTTGATCATGTTAATAAGATTGTTAATTTAAAATCAGTTCCTGGGGAAGACAATGGATTAACATATCTATATAGAGATAATTTGAAAAGTAGTAGAATTACTCAAGATGGAGAAAAAGCCGTATCTAAATTATGGGTATACGGCGGAGAAGACTTGAATGGACAAGTGTACATACAAGATTGTAATAGAGTAAATCCAGAGTATTATTTAGCAGATTACAATTCTTTGGATGATTTAAATGCTAGAGTAGCTAATCCAAGAGAGGGACAGTATGCTAAGATTAGTTTAAAAAAATATACTTGGGATCAATTAATAGAAAAAACTAAAAAAGATGGCAAAAGATTACCTATTACAAATACATTCTTAGTTGGTGAATTGCCGATTAGTTCTTGGGGGACTGGAGCTATACCTGAAGTAAATAGTTTAGACCAATTACCTGCGACAGGGGAATTGGGACAAACAGTATTCGTTAAAGAACAAGATTCGTATTATTCTTGGATTCCAGAAGCAAACGCTTGGTTCGATACTTATTTAAGTTCAGAGCCCTCTGAGGCAAGTAATATTATTACTTTTGAAAGAAGATTTGATAGAGAAAATGATCAATGGGTAGATAAGGGGCAATTCTATCATTGGTGGGAAGTACTATCTCCATATGCAGATAACTATATAATGGATTTTTCTTATTTCTTAGACAGAAAATTAATGACAGAAGAACAGGTTAATGATATTAAATATAATTTTATTTTACCGATAAGTCATTTGAATAAAAAAAGAGCTCCATTGCTTAAAGAATATAGCACATTAAGTCAAGAATTATTGAATTGGAATAATACTTATGACGAAAGTAAAATAGCAGCAGAAGCCATTGACAAATCTTTGAGAACGACTTATGCAATTTATGAAACGAAAAATGGAGTTACTTCACTAAAAGATAGTGGTCTTTATCTTTATCCTCCTGGAGCTGATTTTAAAACAGAGGGATGGAGTTTAGCTGAAGTTCAATATTCTAAGTCAGAAGCAGTAGAAGTGCCAACATTTGACAAAATAGCCGAAGCTTTTCCAAATCCTAAAATAGGTAATATGGTAAAAGTAAAAGACACCGGAGATGTCTACTGGTACGCTAATACATATTCTTTTAAAGATACAATTAGTTATTATCTTGGCTGGAATGAGGGAGACCTTAAAGATTCAAAAGCAGATGCAGAGAAAAGAGAAAAAGAATGGCTTTATAGTCCTGATGGAAGCTTAGAAGCTAGAAATAGAGGTACTGGTCTTTTTGAAGAGTTAAGGGAGCAAGAGTTATATCCTAAAACAGATTATGATACCGCTAGTGATGCATTGAAATATTGGTTTAATCCACCTGCTAATATTGATATGATACCAGACGGAATGCCAGGTGATCCTAAAGAGACTTCTTTGGCTCATAATTATTATAATGCAAGAAATAGATTGATAACGGAAGAAATTAACAAACAATACGCCTTAGAAAAAATCGCAGAAGTAGAAACTGCTATTACATTATTGCTTGAAAGAGTTAAGATATTGGAAAATAAGATTACTTCATTAGAGCATAGTCTTAGAGAAAAATATGGCGATTACATTGTAGAAGGTGTATTTACTGACGACACAATGGTTTATATTTATAATTTATGGTATGCGGGATTAAAAGCATTGAACTTATATCATAGACCTTTAATTACATATGAATTAGGTGTTGTCGATGTTTCTGGTTTACCTGAATATTCTACAATGACAGAAGATGTGTATCATGATATCGTATATCGTTTGAATAAGCCAGAATTAGTATTGCCTAATCCAGGAGATTATTGTTATGTTACAGATAATAAACTTGGTATAGTTAAAGAAAAAGCCAATATTACAAGTGTTGTAAGAAGTTTATCTAATCCTGCAAATCATCAAATAACGATTGAAACAGTAGACACAAACACAGAAGAATTAATAGGCAAGTTAGTTACAGCAGCCAATACTATTTATTCTAAGGAACAGATATATAACCGTAGTGCTGTAATTAAGTCGGATGGAACTATCGCACAAGATACTGTTAGTGCTTCATTAGATGACAATAGTGGTAAATTAACTATAATGTCTAACAATGGTACGGTTTTATTAGGCGAAAATGGCATTATTACGACAGACAGAGAAAATGCAGATTTAAGAATGCAATATACAGGAAAAGGTATATTCTCGTCAACTAATGGTGGAACGACATGGGAGAATATATTAAACGCAGGAAAAATTAGTATTAAAGCTTTATCAGCCGGAACAATTGATTCTAATACAATTTCTGTGTCTAATATAGGAAAGACAGCTAATATTATAATTGATGGTAAAGGAATTACTGCTATTAGTAAAGATGGAGTGGATGCTTCTTCCCCAAATATTATACCAGATGATAAAACTTCTTTCTTCTTAGACGCAAAAAGTGGAAATGCTTATTTTGCAGGAAGAATAAAAGCTAAAAGCGGAGATATTGGCGGATGGGACATTAGCGGTACTGCTCTTAAAAAAGGCGGAGTTGGAATGAGTTCCGATAATAGTAGTTTAAATAATTACGCTTTTTGGGCTGGTAATACAGACCCAAGTCATGCTAAATTCTGGGTAAAGCATGATGGTACAATGAAGGCAACTAAAGCAACTATAGAGGGAGATTTAACTGCAACAACTGGAAAGATTGGTGGGTATATCATAGAAGGAGATACGCTTTACGGTCCACAAGTTGGAATGGATGCTGTTAGTGGTGGACATTATGCCTTTTGGGCTGGAGCAGATGTAAATAATACAGAAAATGCACCTTTTAGAGTTGGACACGATGGTTCAGTTCGTTGTAGTAATTTGACAATGACTGGCGGTTCTTTAAGCTTTGGTAACTTCAATGTAGATAATGGAGGTAATCTTACAGCTAGTAATGTAAATATAACAGGTAAAATTACAGCCACTAGTGGTTCTTTTAAAGGAAGTATTGATGCAACAAGCGGAACTTTTAGAGGCACTATTTACGCTTATGGTGGAAATATAGGAGGGTGGCAAATAGATGGTAGAAATGGTTTTGTAAGTGATCATGCTACTATTAGACCAAATGGTTCAGCCGCTTTCTATCCTCAAGTTGGACAAGGAGGAACTTATTTATTAAATGACGGAATGAGATTACAAAGTACTGAAAACCAGACTATAACAAGTGGAGCCAAAACAACTATTAGCTCAGTAAACGTGGCCATACAAACATCCGGTTCGGGTGGTAAATTAGAATTGAAAGGAGGAGCTGGAATTCAAATTAATGGACCAATAAGTGTATCCGACTCTTACAGTGGATCGAGAAAAGATGCGGTTTCTCGCACTTATAAGGTTCGTGGTGGTGATTTGTTATCAAAAGATATTACATTAAAATTCATAAATGGAATATTAATTGAGGGTTCTAGTGCTTCAAACAATTAAAAAAGAGAGCAATTAAGCTCTCTTTTTAAATATCTCTTTTATTCTATCTAATAATGTTTTTTTCTTTAACGGACACTTATCTGTTCCACATTTTCTGACTTTGCAGTTTTTTGGTCCTGGACATTTTCTAAGCACAATACCTCACTCTCCATTTCTTTTAATGCTTTATATAATTTCATCAAATCTTCTTCTGAATTATAAATTCCTAAACTCACTCTACAAGTTGACAATCCGAACAGGTCTTTAGTTAATTTAGAACAATGATTTCCAGCTCGAATAAAAATATTTTTCTTATCTAAATAATTCATAACATCTAAGGCTTCAAATCCATCTATATTGAATAATAAAATTGGACTTTGAGGATTAGAATATATTTTTATTTTGGGCAATTTAGATAGTAATCTATGTGCGAATAATCCAAGATACAAATCTTGCATTTGTATTATATCCCAGCTTTGACTTAGAGTTAGAGCGGCGTCTGTACCTGCGAATGCACCTGGAACATTTTCTGTTCCTGCGTACATTTTATCATTATTGTCTAAGAATTCATATTCTCCTTCAGGAAGAAAATATTTATTCATTCCTCCTCCAACTTTCATTGGTCTTATAAAATTTGGTATTTTTGCATATAATACTCCAATTCCCTTAGGTCCATACATTTTATGTAGGGAAAATGCTAAGAAATCAATATTGCACTCTGTTACATTTATTGGAACATGGGCTGCTCCCTGAGCGTGGTCTACAATAAAAGTGATATGTTTTTCTTTTGTGATAGTTCCAATCTCTTTTATTGGTCTAATTTCTCCCGTTGTATTGGTCATACTAGATAAAAGAACAATATCGGGATTATATTCTTTGACAGCTTTATTAAAGTTTTCTATCGACAGAGTATAATCTTCTTTTAAATCTATATATTTTATATCAACAATGTTTTTACCAAATACCATCCAGGGCATTATTGCCGAAGCGTGTTCTAATTTAGTCGTCAATAAAACGGCTTTTTTCTTTATTTTATGAAGCATACTACAATATGAATAAGCTATAAGATTTAGTCCTTCTGTTGCTCCTGTTGTTAATATAATATTATCTGGTTTAGTTCCAATAAAGTCTGCATATACTTGTAAAGACCAATCTTTTAATTGTTGAGTCCAACGAGCGCCGCTATAGGAAGCTCTTCCAATATTGTAATTGTAATTAGAATATACTTTTATCATACTAGATAAACAGCTCCCTAAAATTTGAGAAGTATTGGCACTATCTAAATATGTAAATTTTTTATTTTGTTCAAAGTATGGAAATAGTTTTTGAAAATCATTGTCCATATTTTACCTCCTATTTGGTACCGCTACTACCAAATCCTCCAGATCTTTTCGTTTTTACAGTTTCACCACAAGTGTAATATTTTTGAAATACTCCTTGGGCAATTCGGTCTCCTTCTTCAATGACAAAATCTTTTTTACTATTATTCTTAATGCAAATGAAAAAATGACCTTCGTTTTTAGGATTGTTGTAATAATCTGCATCTATAATATTTACACCTGCAGGCAATATAATGTCTTTAGCTCCATAAGAACTTCTTATATAAATAAAGAATGCTTCATTCTTTGGCATTTTAATCTTAAAACCCGTTGGTATTTTGGCTATTTCGCCTGGCTTAAGAACAATTCGTATAGGAGAGTATAAATCATACGCTGCGCTATTCTTTGTCGCTCTACGGGGCTGAAAATGTAGTTTAAATGACCCTCTAAAATGTGGATCATAAAAATTACATTTTTTTAATTCTTCTGTTTTTTCTATTTCTTGTCGAGAGACCATCTCAAATTCTCTACGCTTCAGTAGCATGACTTTTTTCCTCCTCTTTTTTATTTTGCTCTTCAATTTCTTTTGCTGTTCTAAAATCTCCGAAATATACTCTTGGATACTCTTCTAACGTAACAATTTCTCCATTTGGTCCATCTATACAATAAGGTTTACCATCAAATTTATCATCTTCTTTGAATACATTAGAAGCTCTGTTGTTTTGATAAACTTTTACTTGATTATCTTCGTTATGTTGGATACCAACTTCATTCCACTCATCATCCTCAAGAGTTAGTGGCATAAGTGGTTTAAATCTAAGTAGTCGATCAAGA
>ULYM01059968.1_pt1 | contig 15650 bp, 14 predicted proteins | sample 1962141 | NCBI WGS metagenome assembly ULYM01 (sample SAMEA4835862, study PRJEB28245) | human gut metagenome | biome: gut microbiome; material: fecal sample | place: Denmark | collected 2008
GCTATCATAGAAATAGTAGAAAATGCCACAAACGAGTAAGGCGAAAATCAGAGAGATGATGATGACACCACGGTTGCTTTTTTTCTTTTCCTGGGTCCCCTCGCCGTTTCCGCCGTTCTGAGAATTAGATTGCTGTGGGCGAACCGGAGGAACGGGTGGAGTAGGAGGTGTTGCTGTTCTGACAGGTGTCTGTGGACGAGCCTGCTGCCTGAGAGCGTCCTGTCTGAGAGCCTCCTGACGGCGGATTTCTTCTTGTCTGATTGCATTCTGTCTGGCTGCGTTTTCAGCTTCTTGCTGCTGAGTCATAGAAGCCTGGCTGGCAGGAGTCTGCTGGCTCATTCCTGTCGGAGGCGTCATTCTTGTGAGCGAAGGATTCAGCTCATGGCAGTTAGGACACATTTCCAGGTTGCTGAAATAAATCTCGCCACAATTTGGGCATTTGGTAATTTTGCCTGCTATTTCTACTCCGCAACTAGGGCAGGTAGGTGCTTTATCGCTAATTTGGCGTCCGCATTCCGGACATTTTATAATTGCCATAATTCTATTTTGTGTTTATTAATTTACTTATATAATTCATGCTTCTCTACTTCCAGACCTTATCCACTCTTTACCTTGAAGCTAATCATAAAGTTCCAAGTTCAGGGTTCCAAGTACTATCGATGTCTGAATCTGATTTCTCTGAGCTTGTGGCGCCCCATGAAACGGCTTTTGTCAACATAGCCGTTTATTCCGTTGAGTTTGCCCTTACCCGTATATTGCCACATTTCGAAATCTCTACCATCGCGCAATACAGGGATGCGCTTCGTATACTGGGCAATCATCAGCTTGTAGCTGTCTAGCTTGCCCAGAAGATAGTTGTCATAGAAATTGGCTCCCGTATAGATGAGGGGTTTCTGCTTATATGCTTTCTCTACGAGATGCAGAAACTTAAAGAGCGAATCGCAGAATTCTTCTGTATTCATGCCGCTTTTCGTCTCCACATCAATCATAGGCAAGAGGTCCTGATCTCCCGGACGGCATTGGGCCTTGAAATTTTCCAGCTGCGTCTGCTGTGGGATGCGGGGTCTGTAGAAATGATAAGAACCTACTTTCATTCCGTAGCGATGAGCCAGGTCGATATTCTTCTTGTATTTGCTGTCGATGTTGGTTCCGCCCTCAGTAGCTTTCAGATAAACGTAAGCCATCTTAGAGTTGTCGCCCACGGTTTCCCAGAACACGTTGCCCTGATAATGACTCAAGTCGATGCCGTGAACGTGCCGACAAGTGTCTTCGCATTGCACCTGGGCATGGGCTCCCAAGGCAATAATGGATGCTATAATAGAGATAAATAATTTTTTCATAGATGCAAAGATACGAAAATCAGATGAAAATCGTACTACTGAGAGATTAATTTTATAGATATTTTACTCTTCGTCCTGATGAATCCCAGATTAACCCCTTCAGTCCTTACTGAAATTTACTCTTCAATCTCAGATAATGAACGGAAGAAATTGTTCATGAAATTGCTCATGGTTTCTATCGGAGCGTATTGCAGATAGCGCATGCTGCGGCGCAGATTCTTGCGCATGGTTCCCCCCGTGGTGCGTACAAAGCCGCTGCTGGTCTGCTCAAACTGAATGGCCTGCTGGTCCATGATATTATAGTAGAGCGAACGGAGCGTCAGCTTGTAGGCGCCTCTTTCTATGTGATGAACGAATGGGATTTCGTCCTGTTCAAAATCGAAGAAGGTGATGAGCACGCTTCCTTCCAACTGGGCGATGCGCTGGATGCGGAGCTTGGCAAGCCACTTCTCCAGTTTCACGAAATCTACCTTGTCGCCTCGGGTTCTCAGGTAGTCTCCCAACTGGATGATTCCTCTGAGATTGATTCCGTTAGCCAGCATTCCATTTACGTTTGCCACGATGATGCGCAGCAGATAAATGGTCTCGATAGAGGTATCGATGGCGTGGCGTTCATCTTCCTGAATCTTGCTGAGCCGTCGGTTCAGAAAACCGTTGTTCATCTTCACCTCTCCGGCAGGAACATCATTCACGTTCTTGAGCATCTGAGCTATCTTTTTCTTCTTAAAGGTAGTCATCGGTTCCATTTCTTCCTTGATGCCGAAGTTGTCGGCACGGAGCTTAGTAAAAAGGTTGCGCTGAAGAAAATTCATATGCCTTGTTCTTATTAATAGTCAATAATAAAGTTTTGTTCTTCCTGTCAAGAAATCTCTAACGCAGAAGGAGACCCTCCTCTGATTTTTAGAAGTCTTCCTAACTGTATCTCTTAGGATAGCGCAAGAGGATGGCCAGCAGGGCTGCCACACCTATCGCCAGCGGATAGTAGAGATAAGGAAGAATGTCCATCGGACTGAGATTGGCCAGACCGGCTGCCAGGAGCATCTGCACGCCATAAGGAATCAATCCCTGAACCATGCATGAGAAGGTGTCGAGAATGCTGGCTGCCTTGCGGTTGTCTACGCCAAACCGGTCGCCTATCTTTTTCGAAATATTTCCTACTGTCAGAATCGCTACCGTATTATTTGCCGTACAGATGTTTACCATCGAAACGAGGGCGGCGATAGAAAGTTCGGCTCCACGCTTGCTGTTTACGTGGGCTGTAATCTTGTTGATGATGAAATCGATTCCGCCGTTTTCGCGGATGATTTCGAGCATACCACCTGCCATCATGGCGATGATAATGAGTTCGCCCATGCCGATAATGCCGTTGCCCATGGCTGAGAACCAGCCAAAGAGATCGTAGCTTCCGGAGGCACCCAGAAGATGACTGCCTATGCCGATGGCGCCACAGAGTAGGGTGCCCAGAGTGAGAACAGCCATTACATTCATGCCGGCAATAGCGGTAACGAGGACGATGAGGTAAGGCAATACTTTCATGTATTCTACCTCGTTGATGTGGGTTGGGGCCTGAAGACCGACTCCCATGACAGAATAGGCGATGAGCACGAGTACGGCGGCCGGAACCACAATCATGGAGTTGACCTTGAACTTATCGCTCATCTTGCAGTTCTGCGTCTGCGTAGCAACAACAGTCGTATCGGAGATGAACGAGAGGTTGTCGCCGAAATAAGCGCCACCTACGATGATGGCGGTCATCATGCCTACGTTAGCATCCATCGAGTGGGCCAGTCCGGCGGCTATCGGAACCAAAGCCACTACGGTTCCCACACTTGTTCCGATAGATACGGAGATAAAGCAGGCAGCCAGGAAGAGTCCTGGCAGAATCATGCTGGCTGGCAGGATGCTGAGCGCCAGGTTGACGGTTGCATCAACGGCTCCCATCGCCTTGGCTGATGCGGCAAACGAGCCAGCCAGCACGTAAATCCAGAGCATGAGCATCAGGTTGTTGGCGCCGGCACCCTTGCTGTATGTGTCCACTCGTTTCCTGACAGGCATTCCGCCGGAAATAGCCACGGCATAAATGCTCGAAATCATGAACGCTACTGTGAGCGAGAGGCTGGTGTCCTGATGGCTGCTGTCTACCGAATATACGGTAAAAGCCACGATGAGGACAATCAGCAAAAATAATGGCGACAACGCCAGCAAACCTTTTTTATTACTCATACTTCTTTTTTCTTTTTAATTAAAGAGTTACTCCATTCTTGAAGATGGAGATTTCACGATAGCCATTATACTCGTTGCGAGCCTCCTCGCCACTTGCTACGGCTATAATCTTATCAATAAACTTGCTTACCAAGTCTTTCATTTCTACACCTTCTACCAGAGCGCCGGCGTTGAAGTCAATCCAGTTTGGCTTGTTCTTTGCCAGATTGCTGTTGGTAGAAATCTTCATCGTTGGCACGAAGGTTCCGAATGGGGTTCCGCGACCTGTGGTGAAGAGAACGAGCTGGCAACCTGCTGAAGCCAGAGCTGTGGCTGCTACAAGGTCGTTACCCGGAGCTGAAAGCAGGTTCAAACCGGTTGTCTCCAGACGGTCGCCATACTGGAGCACGCCGCTTACCGGAGCACGGCCGCACTTCTGGGTGCAGCCCAAAGCCTTATCTTCGAGGGTTGAGATACCACCTGCCTTGTTGCCTGGAGAAGGGTTCTCGCCAACCGGTTCACCATGGCTCAGGAAGTACTCCTTGAAGTCGTTAATCAGGTGAACGGTCTTGTCGAAGAGTTCTTTATTTTCGCAACGGTTCATCAGAATGGTTTCTGCGCCAAACATTTCCGGTACCTCTGTCAGGATGCTTGTACCGCCCTGAGCTACGAGCCAGTCGCTAAATTCACCTACCAATGGGTTGGCTGTAATTCCGCTGAAGCCGTCAGAACCGCCACACTTCAAACCTACGCGCAGCTTGCTTACCGGAACTTCCTCGCGCTTGTCTTCCTTAGCCAGGGCATAGAGGTTGCGCAGAATCTTCATGCCTTCCTCTAGCTCATCGCCTTCAACCTTCTGTGTTACAAGAAGTTTGATGCGGTCGTGATCATAGTCGCCGAGCATCTTCATGAAATCATCTGGCTGGTTGTTCTCGCAGCCTAGCGAGAGAACGAGCACGGCACCTGCGTTTGGATGCAGACAGATATCGCGAAGCACCTTGCGGGTATTCTCATGGTCGCCCGAGAGCTGTGAGCAACCGAAGTTGTGGTGCCATGCGTGGATGGCGTCGATGCCTTCGCAGCCTGTTTCTTTCTTGAGGAGTTCTACCAGTTTCTCAGCCACGCCGTTAACGCAGCCCACGGTAGGAACTACCCATACTTCGTTTCTTATGCCTACTTCGCCATTCTTGCGAACGTAGCCCATGAAGGTGCGGTTTTCCTTAGCGATGTTCAGCTGCTCGTTAACCGGGTTGTAGGTATATTCGAGCGTACCGGCAAGATTGGTCTTGAGGTTGTTCTCGTTTACCCATTCGCCCGCCTTGAGACCGGTCTTTGCATGACCGATAGGGTAGCCATACTTCAGGATATCTGTACTCTCGGCAGCATCGTTGATGAGCACCTTGTGTCCTGCAGGAGTATCCTGCAATAATGTGATGGTCTTGCCATCTACTTCAATTGTTTCACCCTTCTTCATAGGGCGCAAGCAAACCACTACCGAGTCGGCAGGGTTAATCTTGATAAAACTTGATTGTTCCATACGTAGTCTGTTTTTTATTTATTGTTTATAATTTATAATGTTCCTGTGAGAATATTCTTCCATGCGGAAACCCTGTTCTGCCCGATAGCCTTAGAGCTGGGTTCTGCGATAGAAATCTACGTTTTCCTTCATCAGCAGCTCGATAGGCATATAGTTTACCGGTGTAACTTTCTTCTTCAGCACGATGGCCTGGAAGAGCGTGTCTACGCAGGAGTAACCCTGCATGTAGGCGTGCTGGGCGATGAGGAAGGAAATGCTTCCTTCGCGCAGACAGCGGGCGTTTTTCTCCACCATATCGTAGCCCATGATCTGAACGTCGCGGCGGTTGGTCTTCAGCAGGAAGTCGCCCACGATGTGCGCCTTCGAAGTCATGGTGATGCAATGGTGGATGTTCGGATGCATAGCAAAGAACTTCTCCAGCATTTTGACGAATTCAGCACGCGTGCCGCTCAACGGCAGGTCGAGCAAGGTAATCTTCACGTTAGGGAAGTGGTCGTGCATGTAATGGCGGAATCCTACCTCTCGGTTGTCCTGCTGCTTGCTGACCACTCTTCCGTCTTTGGTCTGCCTCATGAGCAGGATTTCATCTTCCTTTGCTGCAAGCATCATCAGCATCTTGGCTGCGAAGAAACCGGAACAGAACGAATCCTGGCCGAAGAAAGAGAGCGGACGCAGATCGGGCATGTAGGAGTCGAGCAGGATGAACGGGATGCTTTTGTGATGCAACGCCTCGGTAAACTCGCGGGTCACGTCGAGCGATGAAGGCACCACGATGACTCCTTCCGGACTGGCCTCAAGAATCTTGTTGCCTTCTTCGCGGAACGATTCCTCGCTGGAACGCTCATAGAAACGAATCTCTACATCGATATGGAAGTCACGTCGGGTATCTTCACATTTTTTTGCGCCTTCCTCTATTTCCTCCCAGTAAGCCTCCGATTCATGTTTCGGAATCAGCAGGTAGAAGGTATAGGATTTGTTGTAAGCCAGAGCGCTGGCGTACACATTAGGCTGATAATTCATTTCCTTGAGGGCTTTCTCGACCTTGTCGCGTGCAGGTTTCGACACGTTTGGACGGTCGTGCAGAACTCGGTCTACGGTTCCAACGGATACGCCAGCTCTCTCGGCAATATCCTTGATTCTGATTTTTTCGGCCATTGTTTTTTAGCATTACGGGTCTGGTTGCCTCGCGTGTACTTATTATATAAGGAGCCTCTCTGGGGGCTACGATAGATAAAACGTCGCAGGTACTTCCTAGCTGTGCACAGACCACAATTAGTATTAAGCAATTCTGTTGTGTGCGACCACAAGTACGAATTTTGCCGCAAATATACAACAATTTTTTGAATTGTGCGAAGACACAGCAACTTTTTTGCACGAAAAACAAAAAAAAATGCGATTTTATTTCGTTATTCGAGAAATTATGGTTATTTTTGCCCTCGAAATTGAACGACAACTGATAATTGAACTTCATTTCTCTACTGAAAAGTGGAATTTAATTTGTTACTCATAACAAACAAAATAAAAACAAAAAAATTAAAACTATCAAACATGGCAAAAATTGTAACATTAGGTGAGATCATGCTTCGTTTATCACCAGAAGGCAATGATCGTTTCATTCAGAGTGAATCACTTCGCATCATCCCTGGTGGTGGTGAGGCTAACGTAGCTGTAAGCTTGGCTAACTATGGTCATGATGCTTACTTCGTATCTAAGCTCCCTAAGCACGAGATCGGTCAGATTGCTGTCAACGGTCTCCGTCGTTACGGCGTTAACACAGAGTTCATCGCTCGTGGTGGCGACCGCGTAGGTCTCTACTATGCCGAGACTGGTGCTTCTATGCGCCCATCCAAGGTAATCTACGACCGTGCACACAGCGCAATTGCTGAGGCTGACCCATCTGATTTCGATTTCGACAAGATTATGGAGGGTGCCCAATGGTTCCATTGGAGCGGTATTACTCCAGCTATTAGCGACAAGGCTGCTGAACTTACCAAGTTGGCTTGTGAGGCTGCTAAGCGTCACGGCGTAACAGTTTCTGTTGACCTCAACTTCCGCAAGAAGCTCTGGACTTCTGAGAAGGCTATCTCTGTTATGCGTCCTCTGATGAAGTATGTTGATGTTTGCATCGGTAATGAGGAAGATGCTCAGCTCTGCCTGGGCTTCAAGCCAGATGCTGACGTAGAGGGCGGTAAGACTGATGCTGAGGGTTACTACGGAATCTTCAAGGGCATGATGAAGGAGTTCGGATTCAAGTATGTTGTTTCTACTCTCCGCGAATCTCTCTCTGCTACACACAACGGCTGGAAGGCTCTTATCTATGATGGTAAGGAGTTCTATCAGAGCAAGCACTATGACATCAACCCTATCATCGACCGCGTTGGTGGTGGCGACTCTTTCTCTGGTGGTCTGATCCACGGTCTTCTTACTAAGGAGACTCAGGGCGAGGCTCTTGAGTTTGCGGTAGCTGCTTCTGCTTTGAAGCATACTATCCCTGGCGACTTCAACCTGGTATCTGCTGACGAGGTAGAGAGCCTGGCTGGCGGTAACGCTAATGGTCGCGTTCAGAGATAATTATAGTTTAAAGTTTATAGTTGATAGTTTATAGACTGTCTTGCTTACGGCGTAGCTCCTATAAACTATAAACTATTCATTGTTAATTCATATAAGGTAATGGCAAAGTTTAGCAAAATGCAGGTTATGGCAGCCATGAAAGAGACTGGTATGGTACCTGTTTTCTTCAATAAGGATGTTGAAATCTGCAAGAACGTCATCAAGGCTTGTTACGAGGGTGGCGTACGTGTTTTCGAGTTTACTAACCGTGGTGACTTCGCTCACGAGATTTTCGGAGAGTTGGTAAAGTGGGCCGACAAGGCTTGCCCTGAGATGATCTTGGGTGCAGGTACAGTTGTTGATGCCGGTACAGCTTCTCTGTATCTCCAGCTCGGCGCTAACTTCATCGTAGGTCCTAACTTCAACCCAGATATTGCTCCAGTTTGCAACCGTCGTCTGGTTCCTTATTCACCAGGTTGCGGTTCTGTAACTGAAATCAATAATGCTCAGGCTGCCGGTTGCGACGTAACCAAGGTATTCCCAGCAGGTAACGTAGGCGGTCCTTCATTCGTCAAGAACGTAATGGCACCTTTGCGTTGGAGCAACATCATGGTAACAGGTGCCGTAGAGCCAACAGAGGAGAATCTTACTCCTTGGATCAAGGCTGGCGTTCTCTGCGTAGGTATGGGCTCTAAGCTCTTCCCTAAGGAGACAGTTGCTGCTGGCGACTGGGCTGCCATCACAGCCAAGTGTCAGGAGGCTCTCGGTTACATCGCGAAGGCTCGCGCTTAATTTAGACTATTTTTCATCGAGATGCAGATTTCAGCATCCTTTTTTTCCATGTCGCCATCATCAATTCTGGTGGTGGCGGCATTTTTTCTTTCAGCTTGTTCTCCTGCGAATAAGGCAAGGGTAGATGAGCTGAACGAGCAATCTTATGCTTATCATTATCGCAATCTCGATTCTACTAAAGTACTGGCTGAGAGGGCTTTGAAGCTTTCAGAAGATTATCCCTCAGGCCGTGCCGAAGCCTATAACAACCTTGCCTTCGTCTGTATAGCCAAGATGGATTACAAGGGAGCCAAGGGATGGCTGAAGAAAATTGAAGAGGAGAGCGATAATCAGATAGAACTCGCTATTGCCGATGTTCAGAACATGCGACTCTGCCAGAGAGAATCGCACAACAAAGATTTTTATGCTTATCGCGAAAAGGCGATGAGGCGTTTGCGCAGAATTCGCGAAGAGGTGAATTCCATGCCCCCGAGGGAAAGCAAACGCGTGATTTATGCGAAATCTGAATTCTATATTGTGGCCGCCACCTATTTTTATTATGTGGGCTTAGACGAGCCGATGCTTCAGGAGCTTAACCGTCTGGACCCAGATGAGCTGGAACAGGATTCGGCACAATATCTCAACTATCTTTATAATATAGGTTCGGGCGGAGCTATCGTCAAGGAAACCGAAAACGAAATCAATCAGGCGGAATTCGACCGGCTGATCAGCTGCTACATGCTGGCTAGCGACCCTGCCCATCCTTATCCTTACTGGCAGGCTAACGCCCTGCAGTCTATTAGCGAGCACCTCAGAAAAGGAGAGGTGAGCGATTTCCTCATACGCAACAACCTGCCTGCCTTCCAGTATCTCAACATCGAGCAGATGCCAAACAATCTGCTGGCAGGCAACTTTGCCCAGCGTGCCCTCAACCTCTTTTCGAGCTACGGAGATGTTTATCAGACTGCCGGAGCCAACCGTACGCTGGCTGAATGTTTCTGGGATATCCATGATTATTCTTCGGCGCTCGACTGCCTGAATCATGCCCTGAACGACAACAAGGCCATCGAGCAGGCACCCGACCTCGTAGCGTCGATACGTGAAAGACTCTGCCTGGTTTATTCGGCTATAGATGATAAGCAGCAGAGTGATTACAACCGCAATATCTATCTGGATTTGCAGGACCGTTCGCGACAGGACCGCCAGCTGGAGGCACGTGCCGCGGCACTCGACGAGAATGCCCAGCAGCTCAACCTGATGATTGCTGCCGTGGTGGCGATGATTGTGCTCGTGGTGGTTCTGCTCTACGTTTTCGACCACATGAAGCGCAAGAAGATGAAGAACCAGTCGATGGATGAACTGCTTGCACCTTTGCGTGAGTGGAGCGAGAATAACACTAAGAAAATCAACGAATTAAAAGATAAGCAGGAGGAGGTTCACGATGAGCTGAACGTAACCCGACTGCATATCGAAGAAAACAAGAAACGCAATCTGGAACAAAGGGCTAAGATTTCGCTCGTAAACAGCATTACGCCTTTCATCGACCGCATGATTCACGAGGTAAACCGACTCTCCGAAGGGGGCGAAAGCGATGAGGTGCGGCAGGAACGTTACCAGTATATCGCCGAACTCACAGATAAGATTAACCAATATAACAACGTGCTTACAGAGTGGATTCAGATGCGCCAGGGCTCACTCAGCCTGCGTATCGAAAGTTTCCCGCTCCAGCAGCTTTTCGATATAGTAAGCAAGGGCAAGATGAGCTTCCAGATGCAGGGCGTGAAACTCGATGTAGAACCTACAGATGCCGTGGTCAAGGCCGACCGCATCCTTACGCTCTTCATGATCAATACCATAGCCGATAATGCCCGGAAGTTTACACCCGAAGGCGGAAAGGTAACCATTAGCGCCAAGGTTTCTGACTTCGTGGAAATCAGCATCTCAGATACCGGAAAGGGTATGGACGAGGAGCAGCTGGCGCATGTTTTCGACCGGACCTATACGGGCGGTCACGGCTTCGGACTGCTCAACTGCAAGGGTATCATAGAGAAATATAAGAAGGTGAGTTCGCTCTTTGCCGGCTGCCAGATTAAGGCAGAAAGCAAGTTGGGCGAGGGGAGCCGCTTCAGTTTCCGTCTGCCTAAAGGTATCGCCCGCCGAGCCCATCAGCTGCTGGGCATCATCATCATGCTCTTCGTGCTGCTGTCGGCTTCGGTCCAGCCTTGTGAGGCTAAGAAGACCAACGACATCCGCCAGCGCCACAATCATCACAAGACGAACGTAGATGCCAATCTCCAGCGTGCCGACGATTTTGCAGATAGCGCCTACTTCAGCAATATCAACGGCACCTACCAGCGCACCCTGGCCTTTGCCGATTCTTCGCGCCATTATCTCAACGCGTTCTATCTGTCGAAATATCCCGACGGCAAGTATCTCATGGTGGCTCATCCGGAGGTGGGAATGGCGGCAGAACTCTCCTGGATACGCTCCGGACTGCCAACCAATTATCACGTCATCCTGGACCTGAGAAACGAGTGTGCCGTGGCTGCCCTGGCGTTGCACCAATGGTCGCTCTACCAGAGTAACAACAAGGTTTATACCCAGCTGTTCCGCGAGATAAGTGCCGATAATACGCTCGATAATTACGTGCACACGATGCAGCAGAGCGAGAACTCGAAGACCGTGGCCGTGGTGCTGCTCATCCTATTGCTGCTGCAGTTGCCGCTGGCTTATTATCTGCTCTATTACCGCCACGTGCTGAGTTACCGGTTTGCCATGATTGAACAGACCAAGGCTAAGCGGACCGACGAGGCTGAGCAGGAATCCCTGAAACTGGAGCTGATGACCGATGAGCTGCATAGGGCTGAATATGAGAACGATAAGCTTCATATCTCCAATTCCGTGCTCGACAACTGTCTGTCTACGCTCAAGCACGAAACGATGTATTATCCGTCGCGCATCCGCCAGCTTATCGATTCGCAGCCCGATGATGTAGATTCGCTCAAGGAACTGGTAGCTTATTATAAATCGCTCTATTCTCTGCTCAGCGCCCAGGCGATGGAGCAGGTAGAAGGCAACATCAAGGCAGATGATTTCCTGAACCGCTATCTTGTTTCTCTGATGCGCGGCAATTCCAAGGAATACCATACCGGAGTGGCTGAGATTCCGGGTTCTGCCTACGTGAGATATTGGATTGACCAGCAGGATGTGGCCTATGATGCTGCGCTCCATGCCCAGCTCTTTACCCCTCTGACGGGCGATTTGCGCTATCTCCTGTGCCGGCAGATTGTGAGGGAACTGGGCGAGATTACCAATCTGCGCGGCTGCGGCATCAAGGCTTGCCAGGGTGATAAGGGTTGCCTCAGGATAGAGGCCGTGCTGCCGGCACGCATCAAATGGAAAAGTTTAAAATCATAAGAAAATAAAAATATCAGAAAATGGAAAATTTTAAAGTCATCATAGTAGAAGACGTGCCCCTGGAACTGAAGGGTACAGAGGGTATCTTCAAGAATGATATTCCAGAGGCTGAAATCATCGGTACTGCCGAGAGCGAAATAGCCTATTGGAAACTCATCAAGCAGCAGTTGCCTGATCTGGTTCTGCTCGACCTCGGACTGGGCGGTTCCACCACGGTAGGCGTAGAAATCTGCCGCCAGACCAAGGAGCAGTATCCTGACGTGAAGGTGCTCATCTTTACAGGAGAAATTCTGAACGAAAAACTCTGGGTAGATGTGCTCGATGCGGGCTGCGACGGCATCATTCTGAAGAGTGGCGAACTCCTTACGCGTGGCGATGTGGCGAGCTGCATGGGAGGTAAGAAACTGGTATTCAACCAGCCTATCCTTCAGAAGATAGTAGACCGTTTCAAGCGGAGCGTAAACAGCCAGCTGATGCGTCAGGAGGCTCTGGTGAATTATGAGATTGATGAGTATGACGAGCGTTTTCTGCGCCATCTTGCGCTGGGTTACACCAAGGAGCAGATTACCAACCTGCGCGGAATGCCTTTCGGCGTAAAGAGTCTGGAGAAGCGACAGGCAGAACTGGTTCAGAAACTCTTCCCTGACGGCAACCACGGCATGGGCATCAACGCCACCCGCCTGGTGGTAAAAGCCTGCGAGCTCCGCATCCTCGATATCGACCATCTGCAGGCAGATGAAGAATAACTCGTTTCAATAAGCGCTTTTTAAAGAATGTATAAGAAAGTATTGGCCTATCTGGCATTATCGTTGGGAATAGCCGAAGTAGTGGTGATTCTGGTTTCGTGGCTGCTTACAGCTGCGATGCCCGAGTCGTTCGCCCATTCGCTTACCAGCCCCGAGGGCATCCGCTGGTTTACGGGCCATTTTGTAGACCATCTCACCTCTGTATGGCTCGTATGGCTGGTGCTCATCAGCATCACCATCGGGGTGGTAAAGCAGAGTAGGGTGCTCCATTTCGACCATACCCAGTATCGCCAGCGCACGGCCTTGCGCCTGATGCTCATCGAGTTGTGTATCTCTACAGGTATCATGCTGGCGCTCACACTCTTGCCCCATGCCATTCTGCTGAATGCCGTAGGAACCCTCTTTCCGGGTCCGTTCACGCATAGTCTCATTCCGTACATCTGTTTCTCGGTCATGGTGATGAGCATGAGTTACGGCATCATGAGCGAGAGCATCAAGGGCATCAGTCAGGTTTATGATGCGATGAATCAAGGCATCCGCCTCCTTTCGCCCTGCTTTCTTTTCTACATTCTCGTGATGCAGCTCTATACATCCATCCTCTATGTAATGGAGTAAGATAAAAGCCCCCGATGCTCGTTTCCTTGCATCAGGGGCTCTTTTCTTATTGTGGTAAAATCAGGGATTCCTGTTCGGTTTTTCGGGGAGTTCGCTTACTCCAAACCGTCACCCTCATTACCGCCGGTGGTTCCGCCGCCTTCAGTATTTCCGCCGCCCGGGGTATTATCCGAACCGCCGCCACCACCTGGGTTATTGTCTGGGTCTTCCACATCGCCCTTATCGTCGGAAGTAACGTTTTTCACCACCTTGCCGTTGCGGTCGTAACAGGTAATCTGGATGGAGGTTTCCTGCAGCTCGCGCTTGATGTCAACGCTTGGGGTGAAGATAACACGGCGGTTGGTAATCAGACTGGTAGCCACTTCGCCTACGGTAGGCACACTCTTGGCTCTTACGCCGAATCGCATGGTTCCCAATCCCGGAACGGCTACGGAATGGCCTTCGGTACACCACGCCTTGATAACCTCGCCTGCTGCATCCCAGCAAACCTGCATCACGCCCACGCTAACGCCGCTTCTGATAGCAGCCTCCTTGATCACCTTGCTCTCTGAGAGCTTGTTGTAAAGTTCGGTACCGAGGATGAATCTGTACTGACCCTTCATTTCGCCTACTTGGATAAGGGTCTCCTTTGCTTTCAAATTAATTGCCATAATCTTTTGAATTTTAAATTGTTATAAACTATCAACTCTAAAACTACCTGATGGTGATGGTTGGCACGCAGTAGGTAGAATCTACTTTGGTGGAGATGTTGTTCTCCTGATGTTGCCGCTGGTTCTTTCCGATTACGAGTCCTGCCGTGCAGGAGCTGGATAGGAAGGTGACGATGGCTGAGCAAATCGCCACGATGAGATACCTGATGAATGCCTTCATGTTCTGGTTCATGATTTTTTTTCTGCCCCCTGCTAAGTTTCGCTAGCGAAACGACTCGTTTCGAGGCTTGGAGTCTTGGTTTCATTTTCTTTTTTATTTTCCCAATTAGGGAGATATTTTTCTCCAACTGGGCATGTGATTTTGCGCGCTTTCTGAATCACGATGCAAAGATACGAAATCCCGATTTATCAGGTGTGCGATACCATGCGATACCATGCGATAGCGGAACATTTTATCCCGGTTCCCCGAGGTTATCGAAAATAGCCTTCACCTGCTTGGGCGTGAACGACTTGCAAGTCTTTTCATACCCCATCTCCTGCAATTCATCCCAGAGCGGCTGGCAACGGCGAATCCAACTCATGAGATGATTCACGGCCGTGCGTGGCATACTCTCGGGAAAGTACATCAGCCCCAGTTCCTTCTTTGTATACGAACGGTTTATAAAATCTTCCATAATCTTAATTTTTTAATCATTTGTTTATCGGCTCCTTGCTCCCGGAAGTTGCAGCAGCCCCTAAAAGATAGTATTCGCTGAAATCCTTGCAGCCCGGTGGCAACTGGTGGTGAACCAGCTGGGGGAGCATCTCCCTGAGTTGCATGAAGAGGCTTTCGCCCGGCACATCCTGATCAGGAAACATATGGAATTCCACCTGATACAGTCTTCCGATATCCGTCAGCAGCTGCTTATCCTCGGGCTTGAGAAGCGTTGCAGAAGGGATGGCAATCGCCTTATGTCCGGCAGAAAGCATCGCCCAGCAGTCGCTACATCCCTCCGTAATAAACAGCCTATCGCCCGGTTTCAGTCTCTTCACAACCGGCAGGTTATAGATGCTGCATCTTGCGCCGTAAGGGAACCGGAAGCGGGGAGCATCCTGCTCCTTTTCTTCGCCCGGACTTTTTTCTTCAGAAGAAACATTCCCCTCAGAAGAACAACCTCCCGATGAAGATTTTTTCTTCTTGTAATCCAGGTTCCTGTTCTGGATTCCTATAAGCCGCCCATCGGTATCGAAGTAAGGAATCTGCAGCCAGTTGATGCCCTTCTTATCCGTCCATGAAGTCAGTCTACACCAGTTCACCACTCTCCAGTCAATCTTCCTCTCCTCGAAGAGAAATCTCCGAGCTGCCTGGTTGAGCCAGGGATGCTCGAAGAATCTCGTATACCTGCTTGCATCGAAGGAAGATTTCCCCGAATTATCACCCGAAGAAGAATCACCGGATGAAGAGCCTGAGGAAGAATCCTCCTCCAGCTGAATCTGATGTTCCTCTGCGAGCCATCGGCAAGCCGCCGGGAAATCCTTCCCCAGGTATCGCATCGCCAGGTCGATGGTGCCGATAGAATTCCTCATGCAGACATAGCATCTGCAGCTGTTCTTGGTCTTGTTGAACGTGAGGCTGGCGTGGTGGTCGTCATGGAAGGGGCAGAGCGCCTTATGGTGCTCCACCTTCATCCCCATCTCTTTCGCAACCTTCTCTATCGGAAGTTCGCGCAGTTTCTGAATCTCATATTTCTCCATCATATCCCTTTCCCTTTCTTTTTCTTGGCATCAGCAGCCATCTCCTTCTGCCCGTCATCAGCCTCTTTCTGCCCGTCATCAGCCTCTT